>JGI24022J15233_10006134_pt1 | contig 12959 bp, 13 predicted proteins | sample Ectturendosymbi2_FD_15233 | JGI IMG/M metagenome (IMG submission 15233)
CCCCCCCCGCTTATCACTGCTGAAATGTGACATCACAATAACCAGTTCATGTTCAAAGCATTACTTCCTCGATGACAAATCATTACCTGCTGAACCACTGGTCGACTTTCGACAGGTTCGCGCTTTTCTTCACCTGAACATGAACCTGTGTGAGCAGAAGGTCGGTGGAAATGGTGAGGAAGGTTCGGGATTCCTTGCATGACGTCATGTCTCCAGCCTGTGGAAAAACGGGATTCGATACTCAAAGTACTCCAATGTCGAATGCGCAATCTTGAGCGGGGCAAGTATTCCATACCAGGAAGTCGATGGAAGACAGCAAATCGTCGACGACGCTTTCCACGAGAATTTTATCGTCCAACTTTGCACAGGAAACAAAGGTTTGCCAGGCGGCGGTGAACATCAGGTGGCGCTCGCGTTCCACTTTCTCGGCACCGAGCAGCGATTTCGAAACACACAAACAAACCTGCGCGGAAATCGGAAGGGGGGGCGGAAAATTAAACTCGAGCCATTTTTGGTTTGGAACAAACCTAATGCACGTAGCTCGGAACAACGAAGAAAGGAAACGAACATTTCAAAATATTTCCGATTTTGCCTGAAAAAGCACCAAGAGAAAGGTGATTGTTTGTAGAACAAGCCGCAATGAGTACGTTGCTGGCCAGCAAACCAGAATGTTGTGGAGAAACAATGAAATTCGTGATAATACCTAAATCATTAATTTCTGGAAAGTTACTTCAGTAAAATTGCGCTTGAACCCCTAAGAAATCCAGAAAGCAGTTAATTGCAACAAAACAATAACGGACCGTTGTTACGGATTAATGATTTTATTGGATCATTAAAGGACAGTTGGGCGCTTTTTTTTCTGTTCGCCACAAAACCCATGGGACAGTGTACTTGCTTTAGACCAGTGTTGCACTCGTTTTTTTTCTTTGAATTTCTTCATCAGATCTTGCAACACTGCATCGAGCTCGTCTTTGCCACAATAGAAATGCTCGAGCGCCAGGATGTTCAAGGCGTGCGCACAAGCTTCCAGCAATTCATTCTGCACAAGAAAAAACGAACGATTGTTACCGTATCTGTATCGCCTTGAACAGCTGAAGTGAGCACAAGCGAAAGACGTTAATTCGGGGCATTTAAAGTAACAGGAAAGCAATCAGGAACATCAGAGATTGCCCAAGACATCATTCTACTGAATGCAAGTTGCAAGATTGTTATATCAGAAGTAAATTTCGATCTTTCGTTTGTGGTGTCTGCTTTCCCAGCTCTAGGTTTAAAGAATTCACACAAAGCAAAGCAGAACTTACTTGCGCGATTTCTTTCGGCGTGTTTTCGCTGAACAATGGCAACAGAATCGAATTCCAGAACGCGTCGCCGCTCGACTTCAAAGCCTGGAACGTTTGTGACGTGATTTATTCGATAACAAACAACAGCCACCGTACTTTATATGTCTTTTGTCGTCACTTTACGCGACTGATACGTAACGTTTTTCTATTGACCAAATTCGTTTGTTAACCCTGTGCAGTGATGTTTCGCGCTTCGAAAGACACTCGTGAAGACTGCTGGTGTCGTAGGGTAGCTTGTTAATTGAAACGATCAAATAAAATACGGTTTGAACTTCCAGAAGATCATTGTACGTGCAAAAGGACCAATGTTTCATCGAAGAAAATTTTACATTGAGCAAACGTTTGCTTCAGTTAGCATGTTACCGGANTTGTGAATGAATCACAAAATTTGTGAATCATTTTAGAATAAAATTTTATCAAAACACAAATAAAGTTGTGCGCTATGCTCAGAAGCGTTCTGCTTGCGCCCCAAGAAATTCTGAAGATTTTTGCTTTGAAATTCGGAATGTTGCAAGTGCGCGAGAACGGGGTTTCAATGCGCATTTGCATCGTGAGCGGCCAGCCGTCGATTGAACACAGTTTGCAACGTTTTCAATCAACTAAGAACAAGTGCGTGGACGGTGATCAGAAGGTGGAAAGAAGAGATGGTCTGAGTAACATTTTCAGACTCCGAACTGCTCATGTTCAAAAATTTTTCAATCCGAATTCGAATCCGAGTTTTTTTTTCAAATTTAAGAATCCGACTCCTGTTCAGCCGCCGGCAACCATCGACGCAACCAAAATCAAGCAATGGTTGTAATTGAGCGATGACGTGTATAAAGACTACGCAGACTCCAGACCATGCCGAAAATAAAAAGTAACTCCGGATCCGAGTCCGTTTTTACACGAACTTTTGACTCCGGTTCCGGGTCCCCCAAAAAACGCAGTATCCTGCCTGAATCGAGTCCGGCACTCCGGATCCGTGGCCACATCTGGTGGAAACATGTGTGCGAGACTTCGGGGAAACACCTTAAATCCAACGATCAAAGAGTGAATGTGAAACAGCGGAAAAAACATTTGAGGTAAAACCGGGTCACGATCACCATGAAAGCGTCATGATCACAATGAAAGCGTGCGTCATGACCTAATATGGTTTGATTCCTTGCGATGCCCACACAAATCACCACCACGCCTGATGATATTTTTCTAAGTGAAGAAAGGTTCCAATCAGGCCTGAAGGTTGAATTGTGACGTAAATGACTTCCCGGCTTTGAAACTTGGGGGAGAATTAGCTCTGAAAGGGGACAACAAAAGCCCACGAACTGACGGAACTCACGAGGCCAGGTGCGGCGCACTCGGCCCCAGAGAGATATCTTAGCACGACAATGTCAACAATTATTTTTATCAGTAAAAAGCGAATGAAAACAACACTGCTGTGAAACTACATACTTCAACCAGGATGCACACCTGCAGGACTGAATGCCGTCTGTCCACCCAGACAGAGTTGATGAATTTGAGGCACGCCGTATGCAGCGCAGTGGGCAGCTTGTACGTTCCCTGCTTCTTGGGCTCCAGCATGTCCAGGACAGCGTGGAGAAAACTGGATTTGCCCGCTTTTACCCCCTGAACAAGTCATCGCGCTTTTTACAACTGCGATTAGCCACAGATAAAACAGACAAAGATAATAACAACACTCAAAACTGCGGTCTCCTCCACAAACGAGCACAGACCAAGGGTAATTTTGCGGAAGTGAAAGAAGGTGTGTGCTACTATCAAGCAATGCAACTTATTGCTCTGCGTACGTTCAGTTTCTTTTTGTCACTTCCACTTTGCAACTGGTCAAATGACGGAGTGTTGTTTGTAAAAGTATTTTCATAAGAAAAGCATAAAAAAACGCGACAACTAGATAAATACTGTGAGTTTCTCGCGTACCGCCTGGAAGATCTTTGCATACCACAAGTGGCACGCGTAACATAGTTTGGGAATCGCCTTTAGCTGCTGAAAGCTTGGGCAAATTTTAATTAAAATTAACATGTAGGCAATTTCACATTTGTCAAGATCTTAGAGCGAACACTGGTTGTTATAGCAACTACCATCTACCAGCGCTGCAGCTGCAGACAGCGACCATCAATTCCTTTAAAAAAAGAGTTTAAAAAAAAACTTACGCAAGTCATTACAAAACACTACTGGTTTATACATAACCAAAAGGTAGAGACACAAGTCAATATATTTGTGTTTAAAATACATTACAGGTGATAAGTGGCATACCGCTGCACCGGATAAACAAAGGGAAAACCCGCCACGCCAAGCTTCCTTTCATCAATGTATTGCAAAGATGTGGCGGGTCGTAGTTTGTTCACTACCGGTTCAAAGGATATGACAGCTGCGTTCTCACGACAAACCTTTACTTCACGCTAAAAGATGTTTAAATTTCTACGCATCTTAATAAGTCGGCGCCCGAGAGACTCGTTTTGAATCAAAACAGTTTACACCAATCGTTGCCGCCGTTGAACCACTGCAATCCATTGCCACATATATCACAGCTCATAACACGTCACCTCCTCAAGCTTGCTCTTGTCGACTGGTTCGAGGTCGAGGAAGAGCTCGAGCAACCCTGGCTGAGTCTGCACCGAGACTATGAGCAGGTCAAGGGCAGCGATGCGGAACGAATGGAGCTCGGTCCGAGATCGCAAACGGGTGAGGAGAATGTCCCTGCAGAAGAAAAACAGCAGGGCTTGGAGCTGTAGAAGCGCAATGTGACCGTGGATCACACTTCTCGTTTGACTAAAACTAAGTGCACACAGCATCGTACAGTGCATTGGTAGCCCGGGCAGATGGGGAGGACAAATGCATGGAATTTATCGCACATTGACGTCATGCTAGTGAACGAGAAATTAAAGAAAACAGAGAGTTTGTTCTGAAGTGACAAAAGGATGGAGTTCGATCAAAATCGTAAAAGCAATAAACGACGAGCAAATGTTAAACCAAAATCATCATAAACATCCAAGCAATACAAGTTATACATGTTGGTTAACCACAAATGGCCAAGTATGCATCGGTGTTTCGCCAGTTTTGTGCCCTGGTAGTTCTAAGCCTTCATTAACTTTCATAGATATGCATTTTGAAATAACATCAATCTGCTCTTTCTTAAATGTTAACTATATTAGCTTTTTGCTAACTGCTAGTTGTCTTACACAACTATCCTGCTCTTCCAAACATTAAAAGAACAAACTTACAGTAAACAACTTACAAGCAAAAAATATTGCAAAAAACATCAAAGATGAAATAAGTACCGTGGGATCGCTCACCTGAAAGCGGAAACATCCGGGCCCAGATTCGCATGAAGCGACATGGGGGCCACAAGCGAGGCCTGGCGCAAGATGGCCAGGGACAGAAGTGGGAGGGAGGAGGTGTGGCGATGGTAGATGTAGCCAGCCACGTTGGCGATCAGGTTCGTATCTAATGGAGCGGAACGAAGTCATTGTAGCAAAGAGCGACACGTGACCGCCGAGAGATGAGTCGAGCAAGCAACATAACTATAACTATACGAATTAGTATCGATAAAATTTTGGAATCTTTGAAATCCTGAATAGGCCTCGCACGGCGGCAGTTTTCCGCAAAATGCGAAATGAACGAAACTCACCAAGAAAAGCTGATCGGTTCATCGGTTTAAAAATATCGACGGCGACACAAAACGACGAAAGGCTTAGATGGCGATAATAGCAGTTTGCTTAAGAAAAATACGAGATCGCAAGATCAGCTGCTTTTTTAAAATCTGGAGTACTCGTGAATTGGTGAAAGCTGAACTAAAATAGTAACTCGCATCTATCTGTACCTTTTTAACGATCCGAACATTTTTACGGGTAATAAAATAAACAAGGATTTCAAAATAATAACGCAACCGCTGGTACGTTAAACATGGGTAGCCAGCAGATAAGAACTGAGTTTCAAAATAGGACTTCGAAATGCCAAATCAGTGTCGCTTCACTTCACAATGCATCCATCAACTGACCAGCAGGACACAGCCTCACCTCCAGCGTTGGGCGTGGCCAGCACACGGTGGAGGTAACTATCGTTGTTGTGGACGCTTTGTCTAAGGAGGTTGTTCAGGACAGAGAATGCGAGACGCACAATCTCGGCGATGTTATTGGCGGACGACGATAGAGGCTGTGGATCAGGTGAGATTGGGAAGGTAAGGTCAACAGGGGGCAGAACAGCGACAACAAGTTTCGATCGTATTGATTTGTTAATCGAATCTTTTCAACTTAGTGATTCGCTGTCGACGAACAATTACTTGCAAAACATTTGCCAGGTATTGCCGGGAGTAGCTGCCAGTGCCTTTGCTTTGCAAGAAAACGGGGGTTAATTGTTTGTGATGACCTCGTTTAGGCTGAAATCTCGTCAAAAGGTGGCAATCATAAAGTAAAAAGTTACCGGCAATCATACAAAAAGACGAAAAAATAATGGAATAAATCAAACATCGCATGAAACAAAGAACCTGGGATTATTTAACAAGTAAATCAACCGCCAGAAGCACGAATCTTGACGTCGGCCATGATGAACCCACTTCAGGTTTGAAGAACAGCCAGGTTTTCCTTTATAAGGGGTGATAACCACAGGTCCTTGCAGATATACCTCGTTGCTATCCACAACAAAACTTCACTGTAAACGCATGTAAGTCTGGCTGGAGCAAGAATGGAAGACGCGATCAAGCAGTTTTGCAGAGGAAGAAACCACCAGAACCCACCTGCGACACAAAGAGTGTTTGAACGACGTCCACGGGTAAGGCGGCGATCTTGAGCAGGACCTCGGCCCCGTTCCTGTCCAGGAGGAGCCCGACCAGAAGCTTCTGGACGTTCTGGGCCGGAGTCTGATCACTGGAGGTTCGGAGGATGACGTGGAAGAGGCGGAGACAACGAACGCCTGCGGCGCGAAAGGTCAAAGTTGAAATACAAAGGTCAACGAGTTCATTGACCTTCACACGGGTCACTAAGCCTTGCTCGATGAGTTTTCTCGTAAGAAAATTTAAGTGAAAACAATGTACTGCGTCAACAATGGCATAGCACAGGAAAACCAGCCCACCTATACTGTCCCAGAGGTCCTCGTTTCTCTGCCATTTGAGCAGAACGCAGAAGACTTCGTTCACAACGAAAGCCACTGAATGAGAAAGGTGATCCAGGATTTTGCTTTCACCGCTTTCCATGTAATACGACAGAAGCTCCGAGAGAAGGTCGACGGTTGCCATGGTGACGGGATAAACTGCTTCCTTTCGTTCCCACTGCAGAAAAATTACTTCCAGCGGATTCTGTTGTTTTCACGATTTCGTGCAACTGACTCGGCTAGAAGAGCATTTTGAAACGTTGAAAGCACATTGCATAGTATCTTCTAAGCCAGGGCTTCCCAACCTTTCTCTGACCATGTACCCCTTCAGCATCCACACAGATGATAATGTACCCCGTCAGTATTTCAAAAGATTAGCATGTACCCCTTCAGAATTTTGACAGATGAACATGTACCCCTAACATTTCTCATGACAAAATTCGTTATGACGATTATTCATAGATATATAATATATTTAGCAATAAACAAATATTATTCCATGATATATGTATAAGTATTGGGAAATAAATATCATGTAAATATATTTTTCTCTTCTATTGCTAACCTTAGATACACCCCTTCGGATAGGCAAATGTATCCCTGGGGGTACATATACCCCAGGTTGGGAACCTATGTTCTAAGCATACCTCTAATGTGCTGCATAGCTAGCAAGGACGTCGCAGAACACAAGAGCTGAACAAAATCGCCGACATTTCCCACTTACCTCCATGACCAGACTCCCGAAAATGCCCGGTTGCATTTGGTGCGCGCCTGACGTCAGAGTGAAAGCCGCTTTTTCGACAGTGGGGAAGAACCGGAGTCGAGAGAGCTCGGTGACGATTCGTTTGGCATTGTCTGCAGGATTCATCTTGACAACGGCGCCGTAGCAACGGAGACAGGTCGCCACAAGGTCGGTGGCCGGTTCCGTCATGTGCATTATTCTTGAAAAATAAAGAAACACGTTCGTTGCCAGAAATTGCAAAAAATGAGAAACTCTTAGCATAACGAAATACACTAGAGCTCAAATTTAAGATATGGAAGTACAGGACCTACCAAATACACATATATTGTAGATACATTTAATACGCGTTAAATTTGAGCCATTGTTTTCAGGTGCACAAAAACCTAAAAGACTTTTCCATCTTGAAACTTCAAACAATGTCCCAAGAGCAAAAATCTATCTCTTCAGGCGGATCTTCTGTTAATCTTGTACCCACCACGTGAAACTTCATCATAGTAGATACCGAAACAAGGAATTGCCATTATAACCAAAAGAGACACTGTGATCCGCATACAAGTGATGTCTTTTAGCTAAAAAGTAAAAAGCCTGAAAATTTTTTTCAGACATTTTCCAGGAACGTTTGCTTCAAAAACTTCCTAAAAATTCGTAAGAATCATAAACGACAATTTTCGTGTTTTTCAAGGTCGCATAGCAACAGCATGCTTTAAACAGCAAACGTGTATGTACTTTTGTATTATGCCGGGAATAGTAGCAACAAACAAGTCTGTAGACTCGAGCACAGCCATGCAGTCTGTTTCAGCCGACGACGACGACTGCAGCGAGACTAGGATTTTTTCGACCAATCCGAGGATCACATGAACTTTCTCGATGAAGCCGAGCAGGCGATAATTCGAGCTTGGACCTTGGTATTTCAGCATGTTCTGCATAAAAGCAATAATGATTTACACAAGTCTCAAATTAGTGGAGAGATAATTTTGAAAAATTTGTTCATTCATTCATAGCTTTCACTTACTTTCATTTATTCATTCATTTTCATTCATTCATACCACGCTTTTTGAAATAATTAGTAAAACTTAATTTCATAAGCCTACCATGCAAATCGTAAAAAGCGTCTTTTCAGAGACGAAGGATAACGCGTTTGCAAAATCAACTACCTTGATTTCTGCCAAGAATACCCTCCAACCGTTCGAGACATGCTGCCACTGCACCATCGACCCCAACTGACTGTCCACCAAATAACCGACTGTTCCGACAGGAAGCTTCATGGAATGCAATCCTCCTTCAAGGAAAAGCAAACAATTCGTACAATGAACAAGTCCAATGTTCAGCAGGTTTAACTAAGCATTAGAGATAAACAACTTTAGACGTGCATCCATAGAAAACAACAAACCAACAGCATTTGCACTTCATGCCAAACCAAGCTTCTTCCTCTGACTGCTTGAAAATAAGTAATTTTGGGCGAAAAATTCAAACTTTTTTTTGGAGATTGTTCTTATCCAGGTTAAAAGCGATTCGCATAACATAAAAATTCAGATGATTGACGGAGAAAGACCCGAATAGCCTTACCAGCAACAAAGACGGGCTTGTCGCAGATAAGTCTCCAACAGGCTCCGTTCTGCAAGCTCTCCACCTCATCTCGGCCGCATGTGGTCAAGTATTCGGCGAACGAAGGTAAGTTGGAAAGAAAAGCGTGAACCTGCGGAAGGATATAAGCACTGTAATGTCGGAACGAGTGTCCGGCTCCGCTGCGCTACCTCGTGTGCGTCGATCCATAGAAAATATTACCACGAGGTGGCGTTACCTGCGTCGTTCAAACGAATTGTTGTGGAGCAGAACAGAAGCACAACGATGTATTNATTTAAAACATTTGCCGCGCGTCACAAAACGAGGAAGAATTTATAGTGACGTCACGCTCGGTCACGTGACCGGTGATCTCGCACTCACCTGCACCGACGCTGACCCCGAGGTCGCCATCCCAGTGAGAAGGTGCAGCACGGGGTTGATGTTGAGGGGGAAGTACCCCGCCGCAGATAAGAGAAGGGCGTCCAGGTCGTATCCGGCCAGGCCCCGGCCCTGGAGACGCAAACGGCCAAACACTATGCCAAAGCGGTACTTTGTATATGGAACGATGTAAATGCTTTCAAATCATAATCTGTGCTGTGTTTGCAATGTTCAGTGCATTTGGAAGTCTTACCGTTTCTAACGGTTTCTGGCCAAGGAGCGCTGTTGTGATGCCGATCAGGTCGCCATAGGAACCGAGTGTTTCGTCGTGGAAGGACTTTGTGACGCAAGAAACGACGCCGAGCAGAGCTCGCTTGGCGGTCAGCGCGACGTTCTGCAAAACGAGGTATTAATACAGATCAAATGCTTTTGGCCTGCACAGAGAAAGTTTATCGTCAATATACTTACGTACATCGGAAACCCATACCATACACAGGACAGCACAGGAACATAGGAAAAATTGACACATTAGAGATATTCACGCGAAACTTGAATAAACGGAAGTGTACTCCTGTTTGTGTGTTGTTTTGGCTCAAACAAAGACCAACCTGACTATGGAGACGCTGCGCACAAACGCGTAGCGTAAACAACCATCGTTCGATTTGTCCAATCATATTTGACACAAATGCATTACGAAATAAGATCCTTCACCATTAATTGGTGAACTATATAACTATAGTGAATAGGGGAAAGTTCAAACGATTCCTACCCTTTGCTTCAAATTTTAAAAAATGAATCTACGGTTGTTCACTATTTGGAAAATATAAGTTTACTGAAAATACTCCATGGCTGACCCGGTCGGATGAAAAGACGGGAGCAAAAAAATTGTGACATGTCACGTGACGCTCACCGATTGGTTATCAAAAGGAGCAGTGGTGATAATTCGAGAAATTTCGCGCCAAACATTAAAATCCACGGAACGTTCTCCAAGTTTTTGTGTAACCAAGCCGCCGTTTTCTTCCAGTAGCTGATGAGAAAAAAAGGAAACAAAATGGTTATTTTTACTACATAAAGTACAGAAAATAGTTCAGTAATAATACAAAAACTACATAGCAAAACCTTTTAATCCAATAAAACACACAACGCTTGCTTCTTCAATTTCTGATTTCGATTATTTTTAAGCAGTTTTATCTTCAGTTACAACCTCAGTTTCATTCATCGATTCCGATAACTGGTAGCTTCCGTGCAGGACCAAAATGTTTTTCAAATCTCTAACCTGCGAACTGACCAGGTGCGCACAAGATTTTAATGCACACTTCAGTGCGTGCACACAGTCTCCTGTCTGTGTCAGACTCAGCTCACGACAACCAAACTTTGGTGTTACATATTTGTTAGCTTCGTGCTTTTCTGTTCTTTTCACTTTAAATCTACGGTTGCATTTCATTTGAAACTTAAATAATTTCAATAACACGGTTTCATGCGAAGCCCATGATAATCTTACTTTAGTTTTTCAAAAGTTCGACCATTCGCATAACGTATCTTTGTGCACGGTCAAAGGAATAGTTAAGCAAATTTCAAGATGGCGATACAATCTCAGTTCTTCGACAAATTAAACTCATATTTGAAATCAGAGAAGGAACACAGAACACACTTAAGCATTGGTTCCAGAGCCCGAAGACAGAGCGTGTGGAACCTACTAGCTTGTTGTTTACACCGGTCTGCAACTAACACATACGAAGGATAGCGTGAAAAACCTTGTTCAATGTATAAGAGCGCAACGCTGAACTTGGCCTGGTGCTTGCGAGCAACTGAATCAGACGTCTTACCTGAAGACAGTGGTTGCATTAGAACGATGACAAAAACAAGTACCTTGTTTCAAAGACTTTTTCAAACAAAATTTGGCTTATTACTTGCTTCAAAACGGTAAAACCATGATCATAGGAACCTTTTTTATTCCGAACCGTGACTTTCTACAGCTTTACAGAAAATTTGCTTTCCTTTGTGCTGGATTAAAATTTGTTTGACTAATTGAAGTTCTGAATCGAACGAGCCATCCAGATGACATCAGACTCACAGTAAATCTGACAGCAGCCCACGATAGCATCAGAGGCGCCAGACTCGCTTCGTCCATGCAAGAAATGACAATTTTGTCGATAGTTTCCAAACTTTTCTTGTCTTTGTTGAGGGGGTGGTCGGAGGCGACATCTGTCTCCTGCAAATAAATGAAGCCGATTTGGAAACAGAACAAGCGCGAAAAACTTGATTTAACCGCCAATTAGTTTCAAAAAAACGACTGAATTTCATACCAACCTGTCTGTGCCAAACACAAAGCTACAATCAAATGACATTAAACAGCGACTATAGGACGACGCATCATACCCTGGTGTGGTCAAACGATTAATAAGAAGATTGTCTGTCGGTAGAAGAGATCAATGTGCGTGATAATGAAAACGCCACGAGAAAAAATAAAATCCTAAGAAACAAAAAATTTGAAATTTAAACCATTCAACCCAGAATTTGCTTGCATGCTGCAGCACTGTTCATGGCAAACCAGGCAGTTACCTGTATGAGTTCGAGATCAAAGCCTTCTATGAGAACAACTTGCATTAAATTGCTCATGGCAGAGAGCACAGGGTCGAACAAGCCCGTGGTGGTGACTTCGCACAAAGGATGGTTCATTCCGAAACTGTACTCTGAAAATGCAGACCAAATGTTTCAACAAACAGATAAGCGAATATCAACGTTCACTGAAGTCAAAGTAACGTTAGACGTATGAGGACGATGTCCTCTAGCTAATTTATTGTAAAAAAAAAGTACGCAAATATTAGAAAACAGTCACGTTGTGCCATTTGCAATGCTACTCGGACATAGACCACTGAAAATTTGTAACCGGAATTTATAACTGTAAGCCCCCTACACCCACATGGAACTGCCACCTGGCTGAGTCCCGAAAACTTAATGGGAAGGTTTATTGGAGACACAACTGTCTGCATCAAGGCGCAATGGCGTTGCGCCGTTTCTGGCAACGTAGATTAAGCTGTAAGTGTAATTCACAACACTTAGACGGACGCTGATATGAAAACTTACAGGGAAGTTTCTTACCTTTACAAATTTTGGCGAACTTAACGAGAATGCTGCACGGCATCTCGAAATGCGAATAATAAAGCAGCAGCAACTGAAGGATCTCGCATTGTTCCTTGATTTGTTGGATGGCCAGCTGGGCAGCGACCTGAGCAAGAAAACGGGTGCTTTTCGATGTAATGTTGGTATTGCCAACAACAGTCGGTCGCAAGCTGATGCGGCACACATTAACCAATCGGGCCTTAATCGACTTCTGCAAACTGAACAGTCGCTTGAATCTTACAAAAACGTGCAATTACAAAACCACTACTGTCCGTAAAAAACAAAAATATGGGTATAAATCGTAATAAAACACGTTCTCCGTTAACGTTCCGACAGGAAAAGGATAATCGCTGGTTATCAGCAACCAAACAAAATAATTTTTGGGTCTGTAGAATCGCGTGGAATGGATTTCGCGTTTTTGGAATGGATTTCCCAGAAACTGTCTTCCGCCTACTCGGCGACACGTCGCGGTTGTTACGCTCTGCACGAGTCGAGTCGAGTCTAACGTACCCGCAAACACGAACCACGCAACGCGATTCGTAAAAACGAGTCTGAAAAACCTGCCACGTCCCTGCGCTTCAGATTTTTGTTTGTGACGCCACAAGCGGAAACGCAAGGGTGGGCCTCCGGCAGCGCGATTTTCCAATGTCCACCAACGACCACCATGATGGTGGAGGCATCACAGTCGCGCGCTCACCTCCGCCGTGCATTCCGGTCCGCGCTTGGACGCGTTC
>JGI24022J15233_10006135_pt1 | contig 12958 bp, 6 predicted proteins | sample Ectturendosymbi2_FD_15233 | JGI IMG/M metagenome (IMG submission 15233)
CGGATCCGGCCCACCGAGCAAAATCATCCGGCCCGTAGCCCCTTTACAAAATTGTAGTAACTACAGTATGTACAGCCCGCCTAGTGGTATTATATTTCATGAATCTGTCCTCCTTTCAACTTCTTGTATTGCATACTTATGAGGAAATACATATGAGAAACAGCACTGTGTGATAAATGTAATGTATGTCACATTGTGGGCTTTCGTTATGAACTGTGAAAATCAGGAGTTAATCTGATTAAAATTCCCACGTTTTATCCACAGCATAAACGGCAAAGGGAACGTAATTATTTGTGGAAATTTAGCACGACCCGCCCTACCTTGCAGAGTTTGTTTTTGGCCCGCGACTCGGGAAAGGTTTCCGACCCCTGATCTAGGTATATACAGCAACAATGGAACAATGTTTAGTCAGCGCTTCAGTTGCCGAATTGTACCTCTTGTAATTCCATGCACAAAATGGAAAATGGCTTATTACTGTGAAAAACATTCACTTGTTTTAATTGCTTTAAAATTAATATTCCTTTCACTAAAAGTAAACAAGACTTGCATTATTTTCATAGCTGATTCTATATGCGTGAAAACTAGTCCACTATTTCAGGAACACAGGTCTTAACTACAATAATGTTGCCACTTTTAGAAAGCAACACGAAAACATATTGCTTTTGTTGGAACTTTAATTGCGGAACATGTCTTGGCTAAGCGCAGAATGTGTTCTTCCGTTATGTATTTCTACCGGGGAGCCTTCCCTGATACTGATGGTTGTAGTTCACCATGCGGACAAAGTGTCGGATCCATATATGGTTTTAACAGTTTTTATCATATTCGGGTAATCACCGATATACCTGGATGACGAACGTGTAATTCAACAGGAATATACACTGAGAATGAACAGCAAAAATTGCATTTAACTTGCAAAACACCGAGTATAAATTCCATAGAATATTCGTCAGCGTGCCGAGTGCCGGCTAATGTTAGAACTTTAGCCCAAAGCCGTTTTTCCATTGACGGTGTGTCGCATTTATGCCAGAATGCCGTTTTCCCATTCTATTTTCCATGGTTCGTTGGTCTTTAGAAAACGAGCAGTATAAAAGAGATCTGTTCCGTTGGGCCATGTAGGGCAAAGTGAACAGGGGAAACACAGGGTTATTTCGCTTGGGCGTAACCGTAAAGAATTTTCCAGAAGGAAAATGCTTTCATTCCTCGCTGTTTACCGGATTTCGAAATAAGTGACGTGTGATTTGACCATTTGACCGAAAGTTTATTTCTCGAACGCTGTACAAAGAATAATGAAACATTGACAAAGGTAACCACTGGTGACATGCACTTCACGATGCTTCAACGTTCATATTTGACAGTGAAGAAGCCTAGGATTCCTGTATGTCGGCAGCATTTGCGTGAAAAGCGATTACATCATCTCAGAGTGCCTCCGAGAAGGTTCGCTTATTTACGTAACGGAGGGCACAATGAAGCCGATCGGTGTGTATGATGCTGTACACCTATACACAATAGCGTTGGCAACGTGCCTGAAGTCACGAGGCTTCCAAAGGTCGATTTCTAACAGACTCCCTCCCAAGGGTCTGCAATGATGTTATCTTGTTTGTTCAGAGCCAGCTGCGAAGGTGAAGGTCACTTCATGAAACCGGGTGTTTCTTCACAATGAAACTGGGTTAGGCCGTTTCCTTCTTGTCCTGTGTAATGTTGGGTTCGGTTGCTGGCAGCAAAATAACTCCAACAGCAAACCAACACAAAAACAAAGATGGAGAATATGCTGTGATTTTTTGATTGAAAAAAAACGCGAGTGGAACTTTGAAAGAATGTTCCAAACTGTCATAAAGTTCCTCAAATGCTAAGTGTGCAACTCCCCGTGTATAAATATAAAGTCGAGTGAGGCAAATCGACACTGTTTACAATTCTTTAAATCGCCAGGTAAACAAAACAGAGGAGCTTCCGTGACTTTCAGCACATTCAAAATACAAGTTCATTAAAATTTTGGCGTTGGATCATAATTAGTGACTTATTTGGGTGGAGCGCACTTGAAACTAGTGGACTGGATTCGAATCCCGGATAGATCACACCCAAAACTTATAAAACTGAATTTGCAACATATTCAGACTCACACTGGATGGATACAAAATATAGGTTTACACACGATCCGCAAAATTAGCCCCCCAGAGAAAGCGGAGATGGGCACCAGCAGACCCAAGAAGACACTCCAAAGAGAGTATAATAAAATTGTCTCATTTTATCCAACACAAACATTTATTCAAGTAAGGAGCTACTTTTTCTGACGCAATTGCGTGGATATACCACAATAAATTACAATGCGTGCGTCAACATACTCATACAAAACCGTATACCACTGTCGGAAACCAAGCCAAATGTGTTTTTTTCGATACAAAATTTCCGAAAAGAACAAATGTTTGAGAGCATTAGGTTTCGGGACAACTTGGGGTTTTCGATGTTCACGTTTGTCTGTTGCATTGATGATTTACAATAATAAGTTACGCAATGAAAGCTTTAACTCAAAACTTGCTGTAACCACAGCGGGAACAACTTAAAAAAAAATTCAATCTTGTTGCAACAACAATTGAAGATGCCTATTTAGTAAGTCCAAGATATGCTGTGTTTATGATTGCAGTAGTTAATCATTTACCGAGCAAAGGCTACTTGCAACAAATGCACATCGCGAGGTAGAGTAAACTTTAATAGCCTAAAGGGTTTTCTTTTTCAGGTGATTTGTTAAAAAAAAAACTCTCTGTCTGTTCTAAAAGTCACAGAATAATCAAGCCATCACAAAATTTCATATTTTGTTTGAAAATTTCATATTTTTTTAAATTTTCAACCAACTTTCCATAACCAGAAAATCTGAGGAATACACGATTTGATAATGCTGCAGTATACATTCCCGAAGAATAAATTTTTAAAGTTTGGTTTAACGTTGAAAAATATCTGGCCTTAAAGCGCAAACTATTTGAAGCAACCCGCTCTGAGGAAAGGCAACTTTGTGTACAACAATTTTGCACAGTTTGAATGAGCAAGAAAAGTATTGTTCTCCTTAGCGATTTTTTGCAGGATGGCTGCCTAATATGTGGTGCTCAAACTCATTTTGCTACGAAAACCTCTAAACTGTTCAGTGTTCATACGATTGACTGCTTGCAAAATATCTGGGAAATATGGTAAAGTTTGTGTTTCGGATTCATTCCTAGAATGTAGCGAACTTTTCCCTTTAGCCAATTTCATAATTATTATTTTGCGGTATCTGTACAAACGGTTGGGTACGTTATGAATAGCAAGAAATGCCCACATATAACCCAACCCATCAGAAATGCATGTGTGATAGATACAACTTATTATTTTGCAATGTAGTGACGATCCTTGGCCCACGATCTTCTCGCAAGCAGTAGCTAAGATTTCGATGCATATTCTTTAGGTTGATGGTGTTAGTCGTTGAATGCCAGTTGATTACCCAAAATATTTTTGATCTTTGCCCAATTTGCGTGCTTTGTTACAGACGTTATTTTCACCAGCCGGTTGAACCTATGTCCATCGTGTGGTGAAGTGGTTTTTTGATGATCACCCGGAAGTGTCGCTGCTGAGCAGAAGTTAAGTGCACATTGCAAGTTGCAACCAATTGAAACATTTTTATATGGGTGATGACTGTTGCTGGCGATGGATCACCTGGCGTAGATACCATGTAGCGGTTGAAATTACCACCCCTAATCGGAGATCTACAAGTTTAAGAAGACCTCCAGACAGAAATGGAAAGTGGATCTCGTCAATACCTGCAGTGACGTGAACGTAAACGTTTGCAGTGTAAACTTCTTGCAAACTTTTACACAGTAAGCTAAATGTGTTTTGTGACAAACATTTGTTCAATGTCTGCATTATTCACATTCGTTCTTTGCTTAATCATCGGCGGGAAAGTTGTGATAATTGTGTCTCCGTTCTCGCTGTAGCAGCGGCAATCTACAGTAAGCCCTAACCAGGTATTATCGAACTCATGCTGGATTTTTTTAAGAATAAAACTAATTTCTGTCTTCTTTGTTTGCCATTTGGAATCTCCACAGCCCCAACATCGTTGCAGTTGCTTTGGTGTTGCTGTATCATACTTGTTTCTCAGTAAACTATTAAACGTGTTAATTAATACTACATGATTTCACTTGCCACGATCTATTTCATACTGTGAAAAAAATTCATTTTCAACGCGTTTAAAGCAGGTTTTTTAAATCAGCTAGCGGTAAACACCTTTACCCATACTGTTCATAATCTAAATGCAGAAACTTCAATACTATAGCAGCATCTTAGATAAGCCCTAATTAGAAAGCATTCGGGTTGACCCCTAACATGAAAGCTATCTCACAACCATTGCAATTGTTGTTGGCATTTACAAATCACAACGTTGGGAATTGAAAGTGTTAGCACTGGTAACAAGGAAAGTGTCAAGGTACAATATAATCGTAGACGGGTCAACGATAGATTGATAGTACCCGACATGCAGTAAAAAAGTTTTCTCTGTAAAATTGAGCGTACAAATGCAAAGTATAAATGCGTATGCAACATACTTGAGAAAAACATCTTCCCAGCCTTTGCAATACAGACTTTGGCAACATTCCGTTCCGACCAAAACATCAATGTACAGTAGGTTGCAGGGCAAAAACCTGTGGGTAATTCGCGTAAAAATATCTGTCTGTCTGTTAGGTCCAGCCATCACGGTCGACAAATGTCTTTCTGGACAAAAAAAAACGAAAACGGAAAAGTTCCGTTTAATGTTGCCGATTAACATTTTTGTTTGATTGCCCTGTTGTTCCTACGTTGTTGTTCCTAACAACTTGTGCGTCGCCTTCATGTTTAAGATTCACACATGAATCTTAAAGTAATCAAAGGTAAAAATGCCGTAGCTTGATTATGTAAGACATGGAGTCATAGTTAAGTCTTGCAGTCTCCTACTGCTTGGAAGTAAAGATGCTAAGAAAATGTTCACTGTAAATTTTCAAAAAACTTTACAATCACATTTAACTGCCATTTTCTGAGTCTCTAGATGTTGGTATGATTACGGTAGCGAACAGCATCAGGAGAAAATCATGCCTGGCTCCTGTAGTTCTTCGATGTACGCAACAAACTGCTGATGAATTAACCGTTTTATTACAAGAATGCCGCCACATATCTGCATGCCCTTTTCAGACAAATATAGGAGATAATTACTTTTTGGAGTCTATACACGATATTAACCTATAGCTGTACACAGGCTCGTAGCCACGGGGGCATTTGGGGGCAGCACTCCCGGAAATTTTGTTGTGACACCCAAATTTTGTTCTGCTCAGAAAAATATGTTTCAAACATATTATAAAACAAAAGTCTTGCCCCCTGACAACGTATTTTGCATCCCAAAACCTTAAAACCTGGCTGCAGGCCTAGCTGTAAACATAAGCAGGACTTCTCGAATAGCTTCAAATTGTGTTTCAATAAGGGTGTCACCGAAATTTATCTTTCAAATTGAGCCAGTGGTTTACAGCTTTTTAGTGCTTTTGTAAAGTTTTCCAACATCTTGATTGCTCAATTGTTTCAGATGCGTTCCCCAAAGAGCTAATTTGTGGATTTCTTCGATCTTCGATAGTCCTTTGTCCAATTGGTGATTGCTGCAGACCCAAAATCCGTATTGTGGGATACTTTTGTGAAACCCTTGTTATGTGAATCAAGTAGATACGGTGCAACAAAATCAGTTACGTTTTCAAAGGTTCAATCTAAATTTGTCTTTATTATAAGTTTGTTTCTATACATACAGTATAATCCTTATGGTTAGTTTATTTTTAACCATACAATGTGTAAAACAGTTTTTATTGTCGACATTCTAAACATTTACTAGCGGTAGTGAAGCTCATTTTGCAAAATAAATCCTTCCAACTCATATTACTATGAAGGAATGTAATTTTGGCTTATGGCACTTAAAACATAATATGACCACAAGTCCAAAAAGCTTTGAAAATCCTTGATGCATGCATGTCTTCAAGGATTTAATTTCTGCATAGCTGCAAAACCCTTGTGCCAAGTGTAGATTTTCGTCATGAGGCTTCGATATTTTCAGCCATAATGAAGCCTTTAATCTGAGGACACAAAATCGATATTTTCAGTCTTCAGCAGATCACCGCCAGAAAGCTCAAATCTCCGTGAAAATCCTTTACATTGCCCCAAAATCCTAAAAGTGTCAATTGAAAAGAAAGTTTTCCCCGAAAACTGGAAATTTTCCACGTAAATGGCGCGTAATTTTGCCATCGGAAATTTATTTTATTTATCCGGTTATTGCTTTGGCTTTTGGCTTAAAACATATTGAAACATAGCGTCAGTTGGAGTGGAGATGCATTACTAAAATTTTTTTACTATAAACGTTTCTCGAGTTTTCGAAAATGTTTCCCTTTTATTCAGTCTCAATTTAATGTATTAGTAACTTGATATTTCAAGCCAAATTTGATATTGAAAATTTTTGCATGGTCTTAAAAATACTGCGTTTATTTCCTCTCGTAGAGTAGGATTGAAGTAGCGTAATAAATCTCGTCACACATATCATCGTCCTCGAAATTTTACTTGGAACAAAATCCGACGAAAGTTGAAAATAATTAAGTCTCACCTGTTGATTGAAAAACAGCTGCACAAATGTCATTAGTGCTGCATGGCACAATCGTTTTCAAAACGATTTTGAGAATACAAATCGTTCTTACTTGCAGATGATTCGGTTAACCGTTTTCAATGCGTTTGCGAAGAGGAAATTAATCGTGACCACGATTATCAATAAAATAATTTTGAGCTGTGTCAACAGAGTAGTTGTACGCGTGTCAACAAAGTAGAGTTACTCCATGTCAATAAAGTAGTTCCGCGCCGTGTCAAAGAAGCAGTTCTCATCGATGTCAATAAAGTCGTTGTGCACCGTGTCAACAGACGCAAAAAACTAATTGTGCGCCATGGAAACCTTAGACGAGGTCTTTGCAATTTGCGACGTGCGCAAACGTTTCCAATTTCTCCAAATAAGATCAGTTGCATGACGAAAGCGAACACGACATTTATGCATATTTTACAAAATCAATGCACATGTCAACAAAATGGCGTGTCCGCAGCTACCAAGTGTGTCGCACAGTTGAGAGCACAAGCCCAGCAAGCAAACTTGTCCTTTGCTAAGTTCGGTTGCGTATTTTTAGCCACACTCTGAATGCATTCTGCCACCGAAATGCTTTGAGACTGTTTTCAACGTCCCTTCGTGTCCTGTGGCAGCCCGTAGGGAGTGTTTGGTGGGTGACTCATCGACAGTACAGCGACGAGGATTCTGAAAATGGAGCAACTTTCAGGGGCACGTTGCTAAAAATAGCTGAAATCGATAGTCCAAGAAATTTCATTGAGCAGCGCTCCGATCTAAAAATAGAAACTTGTTGTTTTGCACAAAAAACAAAATTGCGCAGCTCCTTTAACACAGCTCAAACTGCGCCACCAAACGAGGTGTGGCTGCTTAAACAATAATGAAACAACCTGTCAAAACCGGAATTTTCCGCCAACCAAACACCGATGCTCACTTGAACATCGTCGCGAGCCGACGTTTAAAATAGCCGCCAGGTGAGCCAGTTGTATCGATTACCTGTGAACGGAACAGCAACGCCTCCAACTCTCTCGCGAGCTGTGGACGTCTGATCACTGACGTTTTTAGAGCACACTTGACAACTTTTCGCCCATTGTACCTCTTTCGACATGCCGGCATCAGCGGCTCTGCACCTTGGTATTTCTTGCAGAAGTTGCTTACGGATACAAGAATGGACATAGCGCACATTTTTTCTCAGAATAGACAAGCTTCATACGAATAGGTTTGTCTACCCTGAAAGTAAACAACCAGACGTTTGATGTTTTTGCACCCTGATATGGGTAGCCCGTTGCACGCCCACGGTTGAAACTTTAGTGGTGTTTCCACAACATGCGATCGTCCACTCGAGTTACAGGAGAAAATTCAAAATTAGAAGTGTCGTTTGCAAATCTGAAGTGTGGGCAGTTTGCAAACCAACAAGCGGGAAATTCATGTATCAACGGTGCGGAGTAACAATCCGGTGAAATTACAGGTTAATAATGAAGTGATTTCGTTGCAGAACCTAAGAGCGAAAACACTTGCTAGGGTGTCAAGTGGTTTCGCAGTCGACTTATTGTCTTACCTTGAAGCTCTGAGAAGATAATCTTCACGACCTCTCAGAGTAATCGGTTTCTTTTGACGCTGACTGTTGTTCACCAGTCAAGCGTGACACCTAACGAAAGATTAGCAGATCAACGATTCACAGCATAATGCATCCAACGGTTCCACCTGATACGAATGGCACTTGGCCCTGTGAGAATACTTGCACCAGAAACAGGTCGAGGAATGTATAACGTCGTGGGAAGCACAGCTGCACTTGGTTTTCCTAGAAAAACAGCTGATCCCGTCCTGTGCAATCGTCGCAGCAAATCTTTTGATCATTGCGATATCTGCTTTTTCTTCCCCTTCTGCGTAGGAGAGCAGGTCTGCAACCTGGGGAGAAACCAGGAAATTACCCCCGTCCCGAAGTTTTCAAAAACATTTTGAACGTGCCAATAACTTTTTTAGTTGTTAAGCACAACAACAAGTTAACAATCAATTTGATCCGACCGCATCTGAGACAATTTTCCCCTGCTTCAAATTTGCAAGCAATACTTCCAATGCTGATGTGTCTCCAGTAACTATGGACGACGGTTGCTGTCAACATGTATTGTGGAAAAACCACTAAACCTTCAACTGTAAGCACAAAACGATATGGTAAGCTGGCTACCGTTATCAGGGTGGAAGACATCAAATTTGGGAGTGTGGTTTTTTAGGTCGAGCGTAAAAAAATCTGTTAGTTTAAAACGCGACACAACTATTTTCGAGTTGGTCTCGTCTAGGAAAAATAGGGCAAAATTTAAAGTTTTGGGCAAAATTGATCAAAACCTAGAAAAAATTCGATGCAAACCCTTCACGGTTGTTCCATCTAACATCTTCACAATAGCAACTAGAAATTGCTGAAATATGTTGAGCTATGGTCCTCCTCACAACAGTGAAAAATAAAAATTCAGGGCGAACGTTTATCGTTTTCACCCATGTCAAACTCTTCTCACACGCCTTATGCGTTCTGCTAAAGCGTTTCACTGTTTTTAACATTTAACAACGCAGCTTCTGTTGTTACTGTACTAAGTTTGCTTGCAAAGAAAACTTCTTTTTTCTCTCCACCTATTCAAATTGCGTAGTTTACGCCCTGAATCCAATGGAAAAGTACTGAAAAGGTTGCCTTGTATTTACGCTGGGGTTGGTAATGCCGGCCCCGTTCCCTGCTTTCAAGAGATGAACAAGAGCAGGTTGATGTTCACTCTGCATATCCATCTTTCTCCCAAACCAACTGGTTAATATGTTTTTATAGAAAGTTTATTTTGAGATTTTCAAGCGTATGAGTTTTCCTTCTGTGGAAACGTCTCAACTTACCCAGTTTCAATCAACAGGCCTCGTGCTTTCGTTGGTAACAAAGATTTCAAACGGTTGTTTAAAATCAAAGATCTCGAGTATCTGTTGAATAGTCAAATTACTGCACCCGCTCAGCAATGTGAAGCAGAGCTGAATAACGTCCAATGTGGAAAAAGCGTTTACACTTTTCCAACTTTATTTCCGTGGCCTCACGCCAATCATTTACACGAATTTTGTTGAACGCGCCAGTTAAACCTGGTGGTTCGACAAAGTTAGTAGATGCCTTGTGATTAACCTTCAATCACGTTCAGGGGCGCACCGAGGTTAGATGGCGCTCGGGGCAAGAAACAAGTTTGGTTGCCCCTTGTTCGAATCTAAGGTCCTTCGGGAGCAAATGTACTATATTTGCACATTGACGCAATTTTCTAATGTGAATTTGTTGAATTGTGGTGAGACATTTCATGTTTCAAATGATTAACGTAGCATTTGGATTGATTGTGTGAAAACTTATTGTTTGCTGTTACGCAGTCGCCAGCGGCTTTGTCACTAGTCACTGAATTTATGTTGCTTGATGTTTACTTGATCGAATTTAACGGACAGTATTGCAAACGTTTGGATCCAGCTGAGAAAATTGAGTGATTTTTTGAGGACAGAGATTATGTCCACATTCACAGTTAAGCAGTCATACCCATTGTGGGCAGATCAACAACAATCAGTACTTTATGTCACATTATGTTTTCGCCCTTATGGCTGTGCGTAAAGGTGATTTCACACGGTCTTTACACAATCATTCGTTGCCGTGCATGGACATGAACAGGAAATTTTGGAAGACCGAAACTTTTTTCAACACATTTAATGCTTATTAGCTTAGTTCCGCATGACCTGAAGCAAAGTTGCTTGACAAAACCATTCTTCGAGAAACGTGTTGGCTGCGCCTACTTTAAAATATTTCCTGGGAAATACCAATCTACTGTAAACACCACCTTGTCAAGAACAGATTGACTCGCATTGCTAGTTAATCTGCCTATGCGCGCCACCATGCTTGGAGAGGGGAAAGTTAGATGTAGCGTTCACAGTCTTTGGGGATTTTTTAAAATTGTCGAGTTAAATTAAAAAAAAGAAGATTCACTTCCTTCCCTGGTAACTGAGTAAATTGCGAAGCGATGGAGTTATGTGCCTATTTTGAAAAAGAGATGCAAGCTTCAACAGTGCACGAAACATGTTGCCTTCAGCGGATCTGCCTGTACAACCAGTGCACGTTGCTTTCGGACAAGCTTCAAAATGTAGGATTTGCTTTTCTTTGCGTATCATGACTTTGCACACCCCACAATATGGGTTCCAGAAACATTATCACTTGTAAACAATACATTTGACTCTTGCAACGAGAGTAAGCCCGTTTTAATCGTATTGCTTCAGGATCTTGTGCCATTTGAGGAACGGAAAACATGTTTTTTCATTACTGAAACTTTTATGAGAAAATATTAGCATAAATAAGTGAGACATAGACTGTTATCGTCACGTTATAGCGCGTTTCAGGAAAAATTTAATGGTAACACTTATCCATATGCATCTGCAAACAAGCAAACAGGGTTCAAGCAACAGATGAAATTTTGTCGCTGATCAATTTCCCCATCATTGCAGCAACAGATTTAGAAGATGGTTTGCATAAAAACATTGTTATTGACGTGGTTTAAGTGGTACAATGGCGGTAGCGTGCTGAGAATATTTGCTAGATGTCGTTCGAAACCACAAACATCAAATGATGAAGACATCTCTCAACGTTTTTATCAAATGTTGCTCCAAATCGAAAACAATGGACTAACTCTTTCTCCCAAAAAAGTAAAGCTTTCCAGCCAGCACAAGTTCTGAGCTTGAGCAAACAAGGTGTGCCGGGTTGCTTCATTGTGTCAAGGCAACCGGTTGTAACCGGTTTGTTGCAACAACAAAACATCGATTTTCTCGTAGACAGTGTTGCAGGTTAGGGATTCATTTCAATAGAGTTTCAAAAAAGCACATGTCTCTTATAACGAAGCCATCGTGAAAACGCCAACGAAAGAATTTAATGAAAGATTTCATTGAGCACAAATCAAATAATACCTAATGTAGTCAACCATTTCTTGTCCTAATTGACGGAATTTAGCCAGCAGATATATTTCAAAAACAGAAAGGCGGGTGATATGATCAAGAAAGTTGCTACAATCTTGCAACACACTGTGTTATCACACAAGTTGAGCAAACAAAATATTAGCTATATCAGGTGGTGCAATGGTTGTATTAGGCCCAGGGAACTGCTCCAAATTGTTTCGTTCAATCCGTTTATGGTTTTCGAGTTTGCACCACGCAGTCTTGTTTGTAATCTGCAACAATGAGTTTGCACGACGCAGTCTTGTTTGTAATCTGAAACAATGAGCGGAAACGCAGCAAATCATTCGCAAGCTCATGTCGAACAGGTTATCTGCTGTTGGAGGAAGACAAAGCTTTTGGATGAAGTGAAGCTTGAATCCTTCGTGCATCTACAAAGCACTATTGAATAACTTTATTGTTTGATTAAAAGTGTCAAAGATTTCGCACCAGCACTGCCACATCTTTCGCTTTTCAGCAATGCGTGTTGTCGAGAACGTCTTCTCTATTACTCTTTTGTGACTCATGCCTTTTGTCATCGACATTTTGACCTCTGACACAAACTGCGTAACAGGAAATGTTTGTTCCTCTTCTCGCAAATCACAGTTTTCCGACCCTTGACTTACGGATGTACCTGGCTGCTCGCTTTCAAATGAAGCACACCACTTATCAATTGCGATGGCGCGAATGAGTCATATGCAAACAGTGCGTTCCTGCAACTACCAAAAGCTTATTGCGGCAAAAGAACTGGTGCGGCAATGATTTCGCAGTACGATTTAACAAGACAGTTGAATGCTTCTGACAAGTATTCCTCAAAGCATTTGACTTTTTTCAGAACAACAATAATCCGCTTGCAAAGTGTAATGCGTTGTCATGTTGAAGCACTCGGTTGCGTTTGTGACTGGTTGGCATCCGCAATAAAACACTGGTGGTCACGTGACCACGTCCCAAACCGATGTTAAAAATAACCACTAGAATCCATGCGGGGATATCGTGACCGAAAATGTCCTGCTGTGGCACACCGCTTGAAAAGATCGCTGCGAATATCTATCATTTGGAAAAGTTCAAGAAGCGATCTGCTGGCAGAACTAGTCCTTCATTGAAATGCAACTTGTACAGATTCTGCAAATGGCCGAACAGGAAGAAGAGCACGAACTTGAATTGATCAGCTTTAAAAATATGCTTGACTGCGCAGCCGCAACAATGCCAATCAGTAAACAAAGATCAAACTTGTTCAGATAATAATTGCCAGTGTCAAACTGCACTGCAAAAGTCAACAGCAGTTAGATTGATTACAAAACGTAATCAGGGGCGTAACGAGGGGGGTAAGGGGGCACAATTCCCCGGACTCGGAATCACTATGGG
>JGI24022J15233_10006136_pt1 | contig 12957 bp, 10 predicted proteins | sample Ectturendosymbi2_FD_15233 | JGI IMG/M metagenome (IMG submission 15233)
CTGCTCCGGGACGGGACGTTCCTCCCCCAGTACCTCGGTAGGCGTTTCTTTTGTTTTTAACCTTCACTTCTGCTTTTTCCAGCTTATTTGGAAGTTTTCCTGTTTCGTCAGTTCTCCTAGCACTCGATTTATGGAGTTGTTGACTCTTTGCAGGGCAACAAGCAATTTATTGCGCTGCTCGAGTTTCAGGAGTTTGCTTGCGTCACCTAATTTGGTTCGAGCAGTTTTGATAAGACTGAAATGTGAATAAATTCAATTGTTGGGAAGTACCCGAGACATAAATTCGTCTGCGTAAAATTCACTGGGACTGCAAGAAATGATACCAGTCTGTGGCAGCGACCAGAATAGCCGTCGGAGTCATTGGTTGTCTTTCTACTTCCCGACTCATAGAAAATGCGAGAACTGCATTTACGCGCCAGACGAATGATACGTTTTTGAACTTGTTAAATGCTGGTTGCATGCTTTATCAAACTTGTTTGTCGTTTTGGAATGTTCCATTTTAACGGCAGTTAAAGTGTCACTCAGTGTTGACACTTGACTAGTTGAAGAAGCCATTTTCTTGTTCATTGAATTGTTGTCATAGGAAAAGTTGGAGTTACGTTTATAAACACAACCTAAACTGTTCCATCAGGAAAAAATTCCGTGCATTACAGGTGTCAAAGTTACACAGTTACCTTTAAGTGTTTCACCCTTTCCAGTGGCATTTAAGGCATCGCAGCTGCAGAAGACAGTGTGGTTATGGGGGTTATTTTAGATCAGGGGTGACGAACGTATTTGCCATCGCGGGCCACTTTGTCAGTTACCGCTGAGTAATTGGGCCGCACAACTTTTTAGTCATACTATGAAACCTGTAAGTTCAAGACTGCCGGTCTCGCCTGAATGCTTCGCGGGCCGCACGAAATTCTTTTGCGGGCCGCATGTTCGTTGCCCCTGTTTTAGATGTTGATGATGGATAGCGGCAACAAAAATGGTTGTTGGGGCTATTTTTCTCACAGCGATAGCGNNNTTTGCGGTGGTGCAGAAACCATTCACCATTTGCGGTGGTGCAGAAACCATTCACCATTTGCGGTGGTGCAGAAACCATTCACCATTTGCGGTGGTGCAAAAGCCCTTTACGATCGAACTCAAAGCAGTTTTAGAATTGTATGTCGAGCCAAGCTTATATACCGGAGAGGTTTTACGTTCTTATCTAAAAACTTATGGCGTTTTCTACCTACTGAAACTAATCTAAAACAGTGAGAATTTACCTTCGAAAACGTCTTGTCGATTTAGAATGAAATCGTAACGTTTGTCTGATGCTATGGCTTCAATCACTGTAGCCATTTTTGTATACGGGGCTTCCAAGCAGATCCGTCCTGATCGAATACGGACGGAAGTTTCCGGAAAACTTGCACCTTGGCCAATGTCTGATTGTCCAAGACATGAGCTGAAAAGATCTATGATGATTTCGACGAACTACGAAAGCTCGACCGATAAGGTTTTTGTGGGTCGATGTTTTTCGTTTTTCATTGCCGTTAACCAATGCCGATACAGATATTTTTGCATTACTCAAACCACTGCTGAAAAATATTGCAGTCCATTTTTTCCTTCAGTATGTAGGACACATAAACAAAATAAATAGTTAAGCTGGTTACAATCATGGTCGAGCAGGTTGTCTGAGGCAAAATAGACACTACTGAAGCTGCTGGTCAGATGACAAGTTTGGAACGCATGATTTGCTCAGTTGACTGTGACAGCTAAGTCTGTTGGACAAGTATTGCCATGGTTTTAGTGCTGGCAAACTGTCAGCAGCTTGTTTGCGGTGTGTAAGCTGTTGGCCAAACCCTAACCATGAAACCTTAGACCTAAATCCTTCTCTCTGCGTATTGTGCTAGTCACATGATAACTTCAACCAATCGGGTTCGACTAAAGGCAAATGCAGTCCAACGGGCTGACCGTAAAACAGAGTTGCATGTCGGTTTAACAATATTTCAGTGACAAATTGCCGCAGGTACTCTGAGCATAAAAAGTGAACAGTATTGTCATTTCTAGAGGTATTATTTGGAGTAACAGCTCCCAAATAATTTTTTGTAAGACTGTCTCAGCAGCATCTTGGAGTAGTGACCATCACACAATGCTACAGCATATTAAGCTAAGTCACAAGATCTTTTCATGTACTGTTGAAGGCATATTTTCATCCGTCATGGTACTGTAGTCAATAGCCTAACTCTGAATCACACGTGCAAGCGAATCCACAAGCAGGCAAACATGTGTTGCATATAAGTACTCCCTTGTGTAGGCCTATGTGCCTATGCTCAGATGCAAATCTCACGAGTTGGTAAACTAAATAATGCGCGGCGCATAGCTAACAGAACCATCACTTCACTGTGATGAAGAACCGTACAACCAAGGCCTAACATCGAATTCGGCGCAAACCTGGGTGACGTATAGGCACGTTTTTTCACGCACGTTGAAGGCCTTGTCTCTCGCTAGGCGGCCTTGCTTAAACCAAGTAAAACAGTCAGTCACCAACCACAGCACATAACCTGATTTGTTCGCAGGTAGTCACTTGCTTACCGCGCAAAAACCTGCGATCGAATGTTACGTCATAGAGCGGTTTATTTGGGACGTTTGCAGGCGACGACGAGGACAATGACCCTCATATAAGTGACACTCAAGCACAATAAGCCTCCCATCAGTGATACATGAACACAATGGGCGACAAAAACGGGAATTTATAATGCAGCGACGCAGTGGGCCCAGTGGTGTAAGAGGCCGAGTGCAAGAGAACCCGTAAAAATTTTGATTTAGTGAAAATCCAGAGAAATCTGGGCAATAATGACGCCGAACGTACTTTGCTTTGAAGAAAATTCGCAAAGCGTATTCGCTGAAGCACTTGCAAAGCATATAAATAACGATCATCGAATGGAATCGGAAGCGTTTGTTTTTATATGTTTGGTTTCCACCATTTGCGAAAAAGAAGCAAACTCTTTTTTGGAAAACCTTCCGTGCACTGGTACATGTGGGTGGGATTCAACCATTATTGCTTCAAATCATACTCTTCATGCAGCGAACAAGAAGCTAAGGGGACAAGAACGTCTGAACCAGCAGCTATGGAGGTCAACTCCCCACCCGCTTCTTTCTCTTTTGATGAGAATCGAATCGGAGACGAAGAAAACCTTGAACTTTACGAGAGTGGGGTTGATATGGAAATCACCGGGGGGTCGTCTGTTTACCCATCGTCTGTCTCGTTTGGGGGCTCGGTAAGTATGACGGTTTGCCTGTTAACAAGTGGTGGCTGATTTCAGAACGTATGTCAAGTTGAAACGAACTGCGTAAATTGCCAATGATTCGTGCGGTGTACACGCTCCATTTCAGTAGAAGAAACATCGAGCTTTTGCATGTTTGTTTTACTTTAACAATCATGAAATATTCGCTGCTAGCATTGGTTGGTTATAAAAAACTTTAAAAATTGTGTTTGGAAAAACATACACTTGCTTCGAAATGTGCTAAAATTTTGAAATTGTATCATGAATTTGTAAGAAATATTGTTTGAAAAGGCTTCATGCTAATTTTTTAACATGTCATCCTAAACGGAATCACGTGACAACCCTGATTCTCATTGGCTGCGTGATCCTTGCCGACTGTATTTGTCTAAGTCAGGGGTGTACAAGTTTTTGCCATTGCCTGCCGCATTACTTTTATTTGTATGAAGTTCGGCCGCCAATGAGTTTGAGTTATATTTGTGAGATACTTTGAATTAAAGAATAGATTTTATCCGGTACATGTCAAATTGTGTATTCATTCTATAACTCCTTGTGACATCACCATCCAGATTGTTATGCATCGTGTCGACTGATTATTTTGCCTTGCGTTTGTTTTGCTTCATCATACGCCAGCACCGCCGCCAAATCACGTATGTTAAGTTACAGGTGGACGGCCTCAAATTTCATTATCGAAGACCGCATGCGGCCGTACGCAGGTTCTGCACCGTTGGTCTAAGTCTAGCAGATAACTTTGGACTCTTTATTGCAAAAGTTTCATTGGCCGTTCCTTTGTTATTGTTGAAACTCTTGAAATTTCTTGTCCAGATTGGCCAGAGAGAGGCAGCCACCAGTACCCCCCGGCCCATCCAGACCCCGCAGCAATCCAACATCATGGATGCTCCCGTTTCATCCTCCCTTACCGTCGCCCCGCCCATTAACCCGGAACGAGTGACGTCACTGCCACCGTCACATTTGAAAGAGCCAGTATGTTGTTTTGTAGTTATTTTAAAAATAATTATTCGGTCCACCATAGTCTGACCAATTGCAAGCACTGGCCAGGGTCACACTTGTAGGATTTCAGTAAATGGCGAAGGCTCTCTTCCTTCGAAGATTGGAAAATAAGAAGATTATAGGATTGAAGAAGACATTTCGTACCACCGCACTTCAAAATTTCAACCACATTTTACCTCGTTTTTCACGTGTACAGTAGTATAATTACTACAGTTCCGGTCACAAAATACTACTCAACATATTGCACAAACATTTAAAGTGCTGGCCACGTTCAAAAACCTAAGAGCATTGAAAAGAGCTTTGTAGGCTGTTTCTGAAGAACAAAAGCGCCATTCTGAAACAGCGAAACGACTTCTCTGTGATGTCATGAGCGTGAGATATGAGAATATATGCTTGATAATTGTCGCGTCTTACGAAATTGCCACCGTTTCACTGATGATCAAGTTGAAGCCTTGTGGTTGGCAGTTCCTCGTGTCAAAATAAGTGTGGACTGCCTTTTTCATGCTTTTTTGGAAAACCACTAAGAGTTGCTTCAGGAAATCAAACTGCTTGATTCCAGGCCGCGTGAGCATTGATCAGCTTTGATCAACGTAGTCCATATCACCATTGCATACTATATCAACTTTGCATATTATCAATGGGAAGGAGTTCGAAGATGCGGTAAAGATATCCTGACAACAGCTGATATATGCTGATACCGATGACCTTCACAAAACATTTGGAAAAGGTCACTTCGCTTTAAGATTGACGCAAAGCTGAATATCGAGGTTGTTTCAGAGGCTTGAAGAAGCAAACGCCGCTTGCGTGATATTTATCTTGAACAGAGATGGGCTTTTTTACGAAAAGTTCACAGCGTGAAACTTTGCGACGAAGTGCGCAGCTGTGATTTTCGTTCGGCCCTGAAGGACGAGCCAGTGCTCCTTCAAATGGAGATAGCGCCCGATTTCGGTGAATCGCTTTGTTCTCCCAAATGTCTTTTGATAAGTTTGAGGAACATTATCCTCCTCTCAAGGGTTCATGCCTTAATCAATGTCAACTGTGATAATTCATGAGCTTCATAACGGCATTCAATGTTTTGTGGTATGAGGTCTTTCATTGTTTCTATTTTCCGTTTTGTATTAGTTACAGCGGAGTTCCTCGCCCGCATCTACCTGCAGCTCACTGTATTACTAATGATAGTCTAGCATTTCCTTTTTTTAATTTCCGTATCTGTAGATAGGCATGGCCTGTTATTTTTCAAACGTGTCATTGCGGTTTTCAAATTTTTATGGGAAAACAAGCAAAGTGGTTGAATAGCTTATAATGAACCTTACACATTAAATAGACTAACCTTTAGCTTTACTCGGTGCGTGTTGATTAGTTCTAAAATTTAAAGGATTGGTAATTGAAAAAAATGTGTTTGTGTCGCTGTAGTTCCATCTCCAGCTTGAAAATCATTCGTTTATTCCCATTGCTAGCAAACACATGCATTTTTCCGATACTTTGTGAACATTTTGAGATGGGTACGTCATGCAGTAGTATTAAGGTAATTTTCTTAGATGTTATTACCAAATTTTAAAACTTGAAAAAGTAGTGAAGAAAATCATTTAAGTGTAAAGGTTTCAATCTGCGAAACACTTCGCTGTTATTGCACATGCTGCTATGTGCGATTAGTAATCTGAATTTGTAAATGTCTTTTTGTTTTCAGCTTGAGATGAATTGCCATGTGGAACCCATTGTAACTCATAGCCGGGATGAACTGATCAGGAAACTAAAAAACAAAATACTAGAGATGAAAATGAGACGAGTTCGCAAGGTTGGTTGTTCTTCGAATATAACTACTAAAAGGAAATATCAGAAACATAGGTACGAAAAAGCAACATCATTGATTTTTTTAAATATTCGTAATATGCTTGCACACCAACCAAAGAACACCATACAACAACATTACCTGGTGGTGAAGGTCTTTGTGAAACCAATGGACTGTTGGGCCAGTTCTGGAAGCAGCAGTTAAAACAAATCCGGCGTTTAGAGTGTTTTCAAACGGGATGTCAACATGCTTAAAACACTTGAACAAATTCTTTTTGTAGGTGTCTGTTTAGCACTGTTTGGGCGCTACAAGCATACACGAAACTGTTAACCGTCTCAGCAGTCGCGCAATCAGGGTTTGCAAAACGCGAAAGGTAGATTTGGATTATATCTGAAATAACCGGAAGGTCACATCTTTGAAGCTTTAGTGAAAAAGCTTTCAATTTAATGTTTATGTTCACCACCTTGCTACTTGTATACCCCACAGTTAACATACTTTTTTATTTCGACGTCTTTGTAATTGACATAAAAATACTTTACACTTGCTTCATAGTTTGATTTACCTTGTTAGTCGTTTTTATTTAGGATTTTGTATTTATATTTTATGCAGAGGTAAACTGGGCCACTTTCACCACTTTCAATTAAAGTTTGACAATTTTCAAATTTACTGAGAGTTAAATATCTGTCCCCTTCGATCTGCGTCACTACTACTTGTGAAAAATAAGGGGGGAAATTCATCGGTAGTCCAGCGCGTTACCAAGGACTCGGACTTTAGGCAGAGAGTCCTGTTTAAAGAATTAGCGATCTCAGAAGGTGAGATGTCTACGCAGGTTCTATCGACCTTGAAGACGTACGATCGGGTCCATCGGGCAAAGCTTTGGGGGGTTGCGGAGTACGGTGTTGATGTGGCCACCGCGTCATTGTATTCCTGCTCAGATGTTTGTGTCTGTGTCGGATTGGTTAAATCACAACAGTTCGCCGTTGGTGTTGAACTTCAACATGTCACCACTCCTCTTCATAGTCTGTATATATGAATTGGAAAGACAGTCACAGCCGAGTCGACGAAGGTGTCACTGTTTGAAGCTGCAGGTTCAACCGTTTGCGTTTAGCGGAGGATTTACTACTGTTAGAATCTTCTGATCAGGGTTTTCAACATCTACTTGATTGGATTGAATGAAAATCAGCACTACAGTAAAAAGACCGAGGTGTAGTGTCTCTACAGAAATCCAAGACAGTGCACGCTGCAAGGGACCCGCAATACTCTGCAGCAAGTCGAGTAGTTTAAGTACCTCAGGGTGTTTTTCACGAGTGACGGAAGGCGGAACAAGAAGATTGATACACGTGTTGTTGAAGCTAACCCATTTCTGCGTGAGTTTCACCGCTCGGTGGTCACTAAACGTGAGCTTTCAAACACCGCAAAGCTGTCAGTTTTTAAATCGGTGTTTGTTCCGATCCTTACCTATGGTCGTGAATTTTGGGCAATGACTGAAAAAATATCCTCAAATGCAAGCGGCAGCCATAAAATGCAAGCGGCAACCATAAAATGCAAGCGGCAGCCATAAAATTTCTGTGAAGAGTTACCCGCGTGACATTTCGCGACAAAGTGCACAGCATATGGAATTCGCAAAGCCCTGAATGTCTAGCCACTTCTCTAAATCGAGAGATCCCAGCTACGTTGGTTCGGCCATTTGTCCAGGATGCCCCGCGAAAGACTGACGAGGCAAGTCCTGCTGGCTAAACCCGCGGAAAAGCGGCCCAGTGTTCGTCCAAGGACCAAGCGGCGTGATTACGTCTCCCACCTTGCTTAGTTCCACCTTGGAGCAAGAACAACTGTCAAACATTGCTGAAAATCATGTGGTATTTCGAGCTGCTGTCCCGTGCCCCTCTCTAGATATTAAACGGATATGAAAATCAAAGAAAAACATGCTTAAGAACTGAATATTATCTTCTTTACTGTAATGACAAACTTACCTTGACAGGATTGCGTAGTTGGCTTTGCCAAAAGACACAACCGGCTCATCTTAAGTTTTTGAGATTTTGATGAGCAAGTTCGTATGTTTTTTCATTCAATTTTCGTAACACGTTGCAAAACGTTTAATGGCTACAGGACGGAATTGCTTGCTGTACCCCATGCAGTATTGTAAATGAAAAGAAACGAAACTCTATTATATGATTTTGAGAACTGCAGCAGAAACGATTTATCGGATTTTAGGTAATAAGATGCACGTGATAATTTAATTCTCACCAACTGCACTTGAGAAGACCAGTCCAATTTACTGTCACTGAGGACGCTTAGGTATTTAACACATGCTTCTTGACTCATCACCACATAATTTAAACGTATTTGAAACGATAATGGGGCAGTCTGGTTATCTGTGTTTTTCAAAGACCTGCTGGTTAACATGTAAGATGATTCATTGATAATTATCAATACGACCGGGTATAAATTATTCAATTTTTATTGAAACGCATCCATCTGTCAACATTAAGTTCACAGTTAACCGAAACCTGCAGTTCATTAAATTTTTCATCAGATGAACAGATAACGTATCATCATTCATCAGCATGAAGTGCAGTGTTAAATGTTAGACGGTGGTAGTTCAATGGTGGAGTGCCCACCTCCCAATCGGAAGGTCGGGTGTTCGATCCACGGCCACTGAGTGAATCGGCCGTAGCACTCCTTGGGCAAGGGCGTTCACCTCAACCCCATCACAGCAAGAAGCAAATTTCAGGCTATGTTCTGCCGCCAGTTGCTGTCACCAAAAGCAAATAAGAAATGCTACACAGTTCGGCAAGTGATTGGTGTACATAGGAAGGAGAGGTGCCCCTACAAACGGATCCGTGTCGATTATCCATTTTAAGAATGCCGCTTCACACAAATATGTTGTACAAAAGGCTAAGGGTTTATGAACGACTAGATCAGAAATGTCTGGGCATTCATTTCTTGTTCTTATTCAAAATTGACATAAACTCTGTTTTGAAAATTCCGGTTGCAAACTTTTGTCGTTTAATAACTCTGCGAACTCATCCTCGGCATAGCAGGTGTGTCGCCTCCTGAAATTTCAATTGTGTATGATATGTGGTTCCAACTTTTTCTGAATCAAAGTCCAAAGTACTTTTGAAACTGTGAATGAAGCTTTTAACTTTAATCTGCCGGTCTGGTTTTCAACCTGGGGTCAGGTCTCCCAGAGTGGTCGTGAACCATTTTTGGAGGGGCCGCAACTTGATACTTTTATGTACACAACTGTATTACACTTGTTTTATTCGAGTTTAGATGGTGTTGTTCGTTTATAGTGCAGTGCTGCAATGGGTTGCGGCACAAAAAAGCTGAAAACGCCTGGTCTAAAACTACTGAGTGGCTCTCAAAGCAGTCTCCCCCTGGACCAGACCTGGAGTTCTAAACACAAGCATCTCTTCGTGTCGGAATGAATGCAACAACGTATTGACCTTATTTTTGTATTAATAACGCATTTGAATTAGTAACGCATTGGAACAAGGATTGTTGCAGTAAATGAAGCTTTTGGCTGTCGCTAATTTTCAGTATTCACTCTTTTCCTAAACGTCTGATTCGGAAATAATTTTGTATTGCTGCTTTCTGCTTGAAACTGCAGAAACGATTTGAGGGACGAATCATCATAAAGCGGCGTAGAGTGCAACGCAAAGCTTCAAAACCGAAATCCTTGGACAACCTGACCACAAAGCAAAGGTACTTTATCTTTTATGCAAGGCAAACACTTGAGTTTATTTTTTCTTTCCAAAGATTAACATCTTTTATTGCAGTGCGGTCGTACCTTTACCGAGCAAGCTTTGTGCCCAAGCAAAGATACACTGGTCGAATTCGAACTATTAGCCTAATAATCATCTAATAACGATATCTGTGCACATGGCTCTTGGTCTATCCAAGTCGTGCTCCTAAAATTTGTGTTTTTTGTTAATGTTTTCTTTTTTATTTTTTTGAAAAATACATAGCACTTAAGCAAATGTATGCGGAATTGTTGCGTTGAGGACTAGTAAATACAGATTACCGTACATGCAACGATATTTTCAAATCTTTTACCGACAGTTAGCTACAATTGAACTTCAGCGATATCAAATGCCGTCTTTCGTGATCACGATTTTTAAGAGCCGCGGCGTCCTTTGTTTATCACAAACAGTTCTTGGTGATGATATTCGTGCATCGTACCAGTGCATGAACCCGCGTGTATATACGTGCGGCATGGTCGTGCGCGCTTGAGCGTGAGTGCGACCTCATTCATTCTACTTGCAGATGTTTTAGACGTGTGCGTGTCATTATGTGTTCTAGCTTACTTGCTAATACAAGCTATCACCAAAATCGACAGTTTTATGAAGCACTGTTGTCACCATCTGCAAAACACTAAGTTTAAAAATTTCATCATGCTACTTAGGTTGTTGTTAAGTTTAGCTTCAGAAAGAAACGGTGAAAACTATATTATAATTCAGTGAATTCTTTTTAAATTGTGCAGTTCGCCATGATCAGCAACGCTATTCATTGTCTTTGATGACCCACAAGTTGATGTTGCTTTATTTATTTTAACTAAAACTCTTCTTGGGTGTGAGAAGGTTAAGAAGTAATTCAAAAGTGGAGCCAACGTTTTTCGATACAAAAGGTTTAATTCAGTCAAGGTCTTAATGGAATTTTAAAGCTTATTGCGTAAAAATGTAGCGTCCGCGGACGAAAGATAATTGTAACCTTCTGTAAAGTCCTGGATTCCCTTCCATTTTACTGGTTTGTTACACAGGAACAGAGGTTTAAGGTATTAACGCTATTGATTTTGCGAGTTGCCCATTATTGGAACTCTCTTTATTTAGCGGCTACTTTTTGGTTAGAATTGAATATCTCGTGCTATGCTGTGTCTTTCAATAAAGAAATATTTAAAAGAGCACACATCAACAAAAGATCGCGATTCAAAAGTCTGAACACGCAGATCAATCAGCGCACTTGGTCCTTTTTTGTGGGTGGAGCCCGCGAACATGTGAATTTGTTACGAGAGCTGTTTTATAGCTAAAGCGACACTGGATTCACTGGGATATGTAGCACCTTGGAACAAACTGACACTTCACTTCGCCTCCCTAAATCATACCACGGGGTAAATGACCTTTCGTGTGTAGATACAGAAGATATTTGTACAAATATGAGGAAAAGGTTTCCCCGTACTTTGTAGCAGCGCAGCAAACAGCCTTTAAATTTGTGTAAAGCTTTGGATTGATGAATTTTTTGTCGTACTTACACATCAAGTCTTTTCTTTACATTTCTGAAGTAGAGAGGTAAATACCAACATTTCGCCTTTCTGCCAACTGATCTAATTGAAATGAAGCTATCATTTCATAGTCCTTTGAAAGTTGTCTGACAACGTTAAGTTATGCAGTGATAAAGCTGAAACATATTTTAAAACTCTGGCAAAAGATGAAATGTTATCCCTGACGCATTTCATTGAAGCGACGTGAATAAATATATGTTAGCGTTTGTCCTTTGAACTTATTCTCAAGAAAGATTCTGCTGAAACGTGTTGGAAACAATTAGTGAAAACAAGCACACATATACTGTAGGATGTGAAGGCGTATAGGCTTTAGAAGTTGGTGTTTTTATCTGAAAAATCGCTGTTTTTTTGCTTGTGAATGCATCACGTGTTTCTGGTAAGAGATAGTTTCCTACCAGACCTTGTAATTCTTTCGTGATGATCGTCGAGTCCACTGTAATCAAAACTTTTTTTTTTCTCAAAGATGTACTTCTTCTGCGGATGACGAACAGAGCACAACGAAAGTTTTCATTGACGCAAGGAACGAAGAATCAAAAACAGCAGCTGAACCCATTATCGAAAATTTAGTTGGTGAACCAGAAGGTGAGCTCTGAGCTCAGCGTGCTTTCTTTTGCGAAATTCGTATTTTTGGCTTAACCAATCCTAAAAAAACGCTTGCATGCCCATTATCCTACGTGTATACCAGCAACCTCCCAAGAAATAAACTGCATCGAATCAATTTTTAAGATGGTTTTCTACGAGAATAACGAAGAGCAAAAACACTTCCACAATGATTGAGGTTTTTCGACCATTGTTTAAACGTGGCTGAAGAATTATCAGGCAAGACTCTGTTTGAATAAGAGCTGATGACGCTCGCCTTGCACGCGACATAAATTCTACTGTATGTAAAATCTGAGTGTCTGATTTTGAGGTGTGAATAAATTCCTTTCATCAGGTAAGACTGTCAATCAGCTACATAATCTTTCCAGGTGTATCTTTTTGCCCTCGCAGAGTGTTTGCACTTGCGAGCGGGTTTTACTCAAAACGTTCGCCGTTGCAAAGTGCTTTCACAGGTGCGCGGATCGTTAACATTACGCTGCATTGCACATTGGCAGCCACGGCAGTGACACACGTGGAGTGGATAAAATTGAAACACAATGTTCTTTCGAGCAATTGAACACATCACAGTGCCAGCCTAGATTATCGTTTTCTTCTTTCAGATGCTGTCAACACGTTGACCAGCGAACATCCTCATCCACACTGCGTTCAATGTGGAGTGAGTAACAGCTTTGTATTTAGCATATCTGCTTCTAAAGGGGCCTTTATCTGTGGTCACCAGCATGCAATTTTCTCAAGTAAAGATATATTTAACTCTTCGTGATTTGATCTTTGTTGACCTGTAGCACAACGTATAGGTTGGATAGACTTTTGCGTCATGGGCGAAACAGAGTTTTGCATATGACGGATGAGATTCAATATGACGGAATAGATGCATATGACGGATGAGATTCAATATGACGGAATAGATTCAAAAATTCTGCAAATGATTGGAACAACGTTGTTTAAGATCTGACCAGCAGATGTTTTCCGGGAAATGTTCTGGGAAACGTATACAAGCCCGTCATCAATCTAAGCCGGAAACATCATGCGTGTTA
>JGI24022J15233_10006137_pt1 | contig 12954 bp, 4 predicted proteins | sample Ectturendosymbi2_FD_15233 | JGI IMG/M metagenome (IMG submission 15233)
CATCGACCTCCCCATGGACTGTCTGGCCTGACGGTTCTGGACGACGAGACAATTGAATGGCTGCTCAACACCTGCCCCGAGATCTAGTGCGGCCAAGCAGTGGTTTCAACAACTCGCTCAAAGGAAGGCGCAGACTTTTCGACGCTTGAAATTTACAACCAATCATTGTCATGATCTGAAAACTCTTCATTTCGTGTATTTTGCCTATCTTTTTCTCACTATCCAGTGTTCTTGATTTAGCCAAACTTGTATGTTCACAAAAGGTAATCAATTAATGGTAGTTGCTAAATCTTTATCTGCCCAAAAGCTTTAAGATGTATGACTGAAGAAATAGCGCGGAAGTGGTGTATATAGTACGTTCCCATTTCAAAAGGGTTGGAGTTGATGATATTGTGCTCATTGGTCAATCTATGGCAACGCCCCAATTCAATTACCAACTTTGTTGCTTCTGGAAAACTTGAAATGCACGCAAATCTTGCCACAGAATAAATCTAGTTGCAGATGTAAATGAGATGGGGAATGTTATTGAAAACACCTCTTCATGCTCACCTCATATTTGACAAACAAATTGAAACAGGGTTGCCAGATGAAAATTTCAATAAAAGCCAAACAGTGCTAAACAGAGGCCAGAGAAAGACCAAACCGACTGTTTGAATGCCAGAAAAAAGACCAAACTTTGTTCGCGGCATTTCTTCGCGGTGTTTTTGTTCGCGGTATGCCAAACGTTGTTCGCGGTATTTCTCAAAAGAAATAGCAACACCGCTGCAACAAAGTTTAGCAACACCGCGAACAAAGCAAACAGTGCTAAACAGAGGCCAGAGAAAAGCCAAAGAAATAGCAACACCGCGAACAAAACAAACAGTGCTGAACAGAGGCCAGAGAAAGGACAAACCGACTGTTTAAACGCCAGAAAAAAAGGCCAAAGTTTGTTGGCGTTGTTGCTATTCCTTTGTCACAAAGAAACATCTACCGTAAATTACAAGTATATCATTATGAAATTTCTTCGAAGTTTGGATTAAGTCTTGCATCGCCTTGTACTGGAGCTGATTATGTTTCTCTGACATTTCATGGTTTGTACGATTGCATGCGTTGGGTGCAGTGACAGTGGTGTAGAAGCTGGGGATGAAAGCGGACCCCAAAAAGTTTTGAATTGTTGAAAATTTGGGCAAAATCCAGAAAAACTCGGGCACTCGGGGACAGAAGTTTCGAAATTTGTGTAAATGTGTCTAACCTAAAAAATCAATATGAATCGAAAGAAAAAAACACGATTCTGACAAAAAACTTCATTGTGAGAGTTAATGAGTCACCACAAGGAGCATAAAATTTGTGGGAGAACAGTTTGCCGGATAAAAATTTTCGGGCAAATTTGGATAAATTCGGGCAAAATATCCTTTTCACCCCCAAAAAATACCTGTTCCTACACCTATGCACAATGGTGCCAAAATTTACATTCTAATCTATTGGCAGCTTTCTGCACCATACGAGCGTCATCTCCCATTCACTCCTGCACTTACGACCAGAATCACAAAAGCCCTTCAACTTCCTCCACGTCATTGTCGCATTTCTATCACGAAGATGCAGATCTTTCTGCAAGCGTTGAGCCTGCTTAGTGCTTACAACACACTACACAGCGATTATACACACATTTCTAGTGACTACGCAAAAAAAATATTTCGAATCTTGCATGCTTCAAATTATACTAATATCAGAACGCGGGCGTCGGTCTGACATAGCACTTTTTACAAACGTTTTGCAAGTGTATTGCCGAAAAAAGTCAATAGTAATACTTTCCTTCAAAGGAAACCTTTTCAGCGTAAAAAGGCCATAAAAGAGTCAAAAGGCCAAATGAATATTTTAAGGACAACCAACTGCAGATGATGCCAAAAAAGGCGAAAAGGCCAATTTTTTTAGGCCAACCAACTTGAAACGAGGCCAAATTTCAGAAATTTGGCATAAAAAGGCTAACCAGGTAATCTTGAATTGAACGTACAATGTTTTAATAATCAGTAGGGCAACCAAAGTCAATAAAGTCAAAATTTTTCTGCCTTTTTTATAGCTTATAAAACTTCCACAAACCCAATTTCACGCTCATACCATGAGGGAATCCCAAGTTATTAGGTAAAAAAATGTCAAAATGTATCGTTAGGTCAAAATTTATCGTTGGGTCAAACTGTCCTTGCAGCACAGTTTTTTTCTCTTCATCGATATTTTACTGAAACTACAACAGCAGATATTGATATGCTTTTGCAAGTTTTGTTGCAATTCTGCAATAATAGTGGGTTTGCTGCGATTTTTGACATAATAATGTTGTTTTTCCCACTACTGGACGATTGAATATAATGTAGGATAAGATGGCAAGGCAAGAAACGTGGTCTTACAGTAGGCTACTTGGTTTGGTAAATGCTCAATGCATTATGCATAAAGTCAGGGTTTTTTTAAGGCGTTTTAGGAACCCGATTCGGGTCCTTAGAATTTCAAATCGGGTCCCTATAATCAGAGAAAATTATCATCGGGTCCCTAAAATCTGAGAAAATCGGGTCCCTAGAATCAGAGAAATCGGGTCGCTACAGATCCATACCGGGTACCTAACATTTTGCTCAAAAAAAAAACCTGCACAAAGTGTTTCAACTTTATAATGTTCTCAGGTTTGACTCTACTGTAGTTATTAATCTACTAATCAATATATCATCCCCAAAGCTAAACAACCAATTTTTTTCATTTCGAAGCATAGAATGCATGAATATGATTTTGGGTTAACCTCAACACCTAAAGCTGAACTATTTTGCTGTTGCAAACCCAGAAAATTTATAGATCAAAATAGAGTCAAAATTTGTAATTTATGAAGTCAAAATTTTACGTTTTTACGTCAAAAAATTGGTTGCCCTAAATCAGTTAATTTACTCTGAGAGTCTGACAGATTATAACCCTCACCCAGCCAACGCATTAGAAAAGCAGAGAGGAAATGCCAGTTCCAACACTAGTAAAATGCTTGGAAAGCCGCTGACGACATTCATCGCCAAAAAGAAGCACGTGATGAAAGAAAGTATCCGTTTCGCACGAGTTTGGTCAGCTTTGAGGAAATTCCATAAATCTTGGAAACACTTTAAAGAAAACAATCGTCTGCAATGCAAGAATACTCGGATTAAGCGTTACTTTTTTTTTACTTTTGCTTCTGTTTTCACCGGTATGTCATCGCTTTGTTAGTAACAGCGGTCTGAGCTGCAAGTTCAATTACCTTATATTGTTTGAAACAGTGTTTTTTAATATTGACTATAACACCTATGCAAGTTACCTATCAGCAACATAGCAGTGATCAATTTAATTGCAAAATCCCCCACACGAAACATTATTTGCTTGAAAAAAAAACAATTTGTACGCAAAAAAGACCTGAATCTTTTTGCGATAGCTCAAAGGTTGTTGTCTTTCCTCATGAATATTTTCGGCTGTCAGGCTTGTATTTCAAACCATGAAATCCGTTACAAACAAATAGAAAAGGCTGCAGAGCATGCAAAAACTTAGCAGAGCGATGTATACCTCTTATATAGATTAATGTTGATTTTATAAACTTTACAACTTATTTTTCTGCGACTTTTACACATCTCACGGTAATTCTGTCTATGAAAAGTGCATTTTGATGCTCCCACATACAAATAGACGGGATAAAATAAGTCATGTCATCAAACGTGCAATTAATTCACTCGCGCTTACCGCAATCGTTGCAACTTTGTCAACACAGAAGCATTTAACGATTCAGGAAGAATAAATATTATATACGCCATGGAGAACACCATCCCCGAAACCAAGAGCCATAATGGATTTTCATAGCCCTAAACAAGAAAAAATGACTTTAAAGTGTAGAATATGGACTAGTTTCACTGTGTACAACCACTACTATAAAATAAATAATGAATAACGATCTTTTACTTTCAGTTTCTGATATGTGTAATTAGTTGACTCTGGAACAAAGTAACCGCTTATAAATTCCACCCCTTGAACAAAGCAAAACAGGTTGCATTCATCAAAAATTGTTCGACAGGCCGAGATGCTTTCAAAGTGCTTGAAAATAAAAAGCAGATATGTAACAATGTGCGCGAGGACAGTAAATAAACTCGCATGCACTATGTCGTGTAAACACATCGCTAAAAAATTGGGTGGCCAATGTACATGTTTTAACAAAAAGGGTTATGGCTGCAACGTATTTATTAACGATGACGTCTCTAGGTAACTTCAAGGGTATCAAATCCCTGCTGTGTACTGAGAAGCAACGAGGTCGCTTGATTAGCGTTGGTATTTTCGTTCTTTATCAATATTGATTTCAGCCATATATTTTACAACGTAATCGGATCTAAAAAAACTCTAAATGGTCGCATCCATTGTATCATTTCAAAGTTTTAGCGCAAATTGTAAGAATGACGACCATCCTGTATGCACGTAAATCTGCAGTGACAATTTGGATGGTCAAAATTTATGGGCTTAAACTAGAAAGTAGCATTGCGTAAAGCCGTAAAACATGGTAATGCGCATTATCACTAAAAGGTGATGCCCACAACTTGGCCTCTTTGTTCGTTACATTTGATCTCAAAGTTACGCATAAATTTTGCCTTTTTTTTGTTGCAGCGTCCTTGCTTACTAACACCAAAGAGACACTTAACAGAGTGATATGAATAATGTACGCTTGGTGTGCACATTGTGGGTTTTGCCTTTGCGGGGAGTTTGTGCATTCACTGTATGCAATTGTATAATGGGATTTTGAATGAATGCAATTGCTTTAAAAGTTTTTGCAGTGATTCAGTACCTCTTAATTAACCAAAAATTCTCTGTAGGATTAAACACGTCTTTAGACTATGACAATGAGCACACTGGCTGAGAAAAAACCTAAATGGATTTTGAAATTAATGAACAATTATTCATGCTCCAGAAAAAATTTACGTGGACAATAGTCTATTTTCACAGCACTGCTTAAATTGATGTAGACGTATATTCCAAATACATGCGACGTTGCAAGCTGTAACATACTTGGCTCTGCTGAACAACGCATCGAAAGTGCAATTCTTAACCTTCGAGATAACGGTGGTTGAGCAAATTACCCGCTTCATATGCAAAGGCAGCGTATGATTATTATCAAGAGAACGAAATAAGTCGTTGCATTCGTACGTGCAGTGTTCAGTCAGAACGCAATTAAACAGTTTTCGTAATCAAAATACATCGGCCAACGCTATGGTTTGATTTCTGTGCGCATATTACACACCTGTGCATCAACCCAAATTCCGCTTATAAGGCTTCCAATTATGCCTCCCAAAGACAGTGATGCTTCTGCAGCCGCGATGCGCAGTGTCCTTTTTTCAGCAGATGATATGTCTCCAATGTAGGCAAAACAGCAACACAAAACAACAGGATAGTCTCCACATGTTCCTGAAAACGCTCGACCAGCTAAAAGAACAGCAAGCGGTAGTTGGAAGTGAATTACACCAATGTAGGTTGCCGCCATTACCATCAGTCCAAAGCATCCAATGAAAAGAGGCAGTTTTCTTCCAACAGTGTCACCCCAAGAGCCCAAAAAGACTGTAGTTACCAAAGATGGAGTGAACCCTGAAAAACGTAGCAACCCTTGTCTAGTAAGAAATAATGAATTGAGAAAATTGCAGTGAAACTGACTGCCGGATGTTCGGACCCAAGATACATACCACTCCCGCTTTGTAAATCTGCCTGTAAGTTGGCAGAAAATACAGCTTGTAACAATGATCTATTCTTGCTTCTCAACATTCATTTGAATAAAAAAGATTTTAGAATTTACTTATGGCGATGAAGTCCTACTTGATCAGAGGTTTAAAACTATTTTCACGCTGTTGCTTTTCAGTCATGCAATTTAGATATTTCCCCATAGCCTTGCACTTCAGGTTAAACACGAGCATGCTAGTTATTTCGATCTGATCCAGAGTTGCAATATGCAGAGTAGCTATAAACAATAGGTTGCAAATCGTCAGCAGAATTGAGGCTTAAGCTTATCGCAAGATTTCTCCTCTTAGAAAACTGACGAGGAAGACGTACCTGCCAAACTGAGGTAGAGATTCCATTGACTAGCCTCAGCTTCCACTTCAGCTTGTAGACGTGCAGTGTTTTCACTGACGTTGTGGGTATCACACATATTGGATTCTGTTGCATTCATCAAGCCACGTTGTGAGGCCACCCGATGATATATGTATTCTTTTGAAATTATTGAACTCATCACTACAAGTAGCAAAGTGAAAGCAAGGATGGGTTCTACAGTAATCTTCGGCATGTTTTAAAATTGCGGAGGCTTGCGCCAGGACAAGGTCGATGACAAGGAAGTGATTTTCAGGTTTTTGTGCTTAATTTCCCAAAAGATCACCCATGTTTCCTGAATGCAGTGAGCAAGCAAAGATAACTCTTTTCAGCAGACTAAGCAAATCAAGTATGATTTATGCTACGCTGTGCAAAACACAACTTTCACGATCACTCTTCGAAAGTGCGACGCTGCGTTGATCGCTAAGCAAATTGAAGCTGGCAGTGAGCTTAAATGTTGTTTTGCCGTAATTTGTCTATGCAATGTCAACTGGATACGAGTTCATTTTTTATGACTCTGTAGGGAACCGTCTGTTGAGGAACTGAATGTAGGGTGTCGTCGGTCGATTATGATTCCACAGAGATCCCAACTAGTTGAGGGGTCAACCAAGTTGTTGCAGAATCACAGGTCAGTCTCACAACTAAGCGACCTGACGTCTTGAAGTTGCCAAACCAAAGCAAGGCGAAAGGCTTTCACCACTTTGTCCGCTATTATTTTTTTGTGTTAGCGGTTTACCTCAAACATGGTGTTAGAATATCTTCATTTCTCTCGCACTACCGGATCGCTTTAGGACGATGAGTGAATGAAGTTGCACTGTAGTTGGGTTGCTGCTTAAGTGTTTTGCTCCTGTCTCAGTGCTGATTGTGTACTAACACCTACTCTGTAATGCGCTATGCCTAACCATTTTTGTGCTCTTGTGTTAATAGATTTCCTTAGTGATATGGACCATGAGCCTGCGGCAAGTACATAAACAAATAAAAATAAATAAATAACTCTTCAGTAACACTCTAAGTTTGACTGACTCCTTTGATCATACTCATGTATGAAACAAACTCTGCAGTGTTCTTGAATGTGAAGTCAGAACAACGTACCGTTAAACGGTTCGGCATAGACTAACAGAAACGGCGAAAAATAGCGCTGAGCTTTCACATGAGCATCCGGAAAGAGCGACCAATTGCCGTGATGTGATATAGGTTTGCAGGCTACCGTGTCAACTGCTAGGCTATTCGCTAAACAAGGACATTGCATCGAATCACAAATAGAATATTGCTTGAAATTACGCAGCAAGAATGTACAAAACGTTCAAGCACAAATGTATCCGCTATAATTCTGCTATTGCTTTTGATTGATCTGAAATGTAGCTTGCGTTTTGATAAAATATTGTATTGCAAAAGTTAGTTGTATCAGCTTAGTTGAGACGCACACAAATTTATTTGCTCCTGCAGAAAGCTTGATGGAGACATGAAATACACAGTCTTTCAAAATAATGAGTAAAATTAACTTTCAATTTCAAGGTCACAAATTTTTCGAACCGATGGAACGAAAACCCGTTTCTAAAAGTATAAAATTTTTGCTAGAGGCGTGAAAGGCTTCTACCAACTCGTTTCGCGCTTGGGAAGAAATTAAACCAACAATTCTCCTCAGTACACGGAATATCAGGTAGTATGCAAAAAAATTATTGAAGGAAGCCAGTCTTTTTTCGCAAAATTTTTTAGTTTCTTGTTGTTTTCTATACCGTGTAATATAGCACAATATGATGGAAGCCCATCGAGTACATTTTTACGCTCAAATGTCCAAGTGATCTTGGTTTTACGGTCCTTTGACAGAAATTAGTGCTCTGGTATTTGGCATTTTACTGTTTTTTTGGTTTGGACGTTTTTACCTGACAACGTGCAGAGCCAATGGAATGATGATTTTAAAGGAAGAAAATGAGAAGGTATAGATTTTGCGCCCAAGACAGAAGTGAAGCGTGAGCGTAAAATGTTCCCAACAAAGATCACATTTATTTTCCTAAAAATGACACCAGTTGTTAGATATCGTTTCCCCTATGTTTTTAGAGTAAGCAAGCTATAGACTGTATTTTTATAAAAAATCTGAAATGAAAAATTTGATCATGAAGCATATTCCAAATTGTTAGCTGATCGCTGCCATCATCAATTATTTACTCGAGATACGTTTTGCTAAGTAGATAGTATTTGGTCAGTTTGTATGAATTAGCTACAATCTGCCGAACGAATTAAGGACTGATCTGATTCAAGTAATGAGTTGCTGCGTAATAAAAATGTTGCACCCAAACCAAAAAGTAATTAACTTTATTAGTGGTGAAAGTGCGCCGAATTTAAAAAAACAGTTGACTCTTCTTGTTTCTTAATTTCATTGACGGGTCTTGACAGTTTATGTTGTTCTAATTGCAACACATTTAACTTTGTTTTAAAACTGTACACTTCCAATTCTATTCTCAGTCTAGAAATATAGATACGCAATGAAAAACAGCAGCAGTGCAGATTTTCCTCCTGGCACGAAATAACCAGTTAACTATTAAAGTTATTTGTCTGTATTGAAAGAAAATCGTGCTGCAGTTGCACCCACCCATCACACCTCAGTAAGAAAATATAACCTGGCCACCTCATCAAACACTTTGTTTATTAAAGGCGTGAAAACCTGCTTGTTTAAGCAGAGCTCAAAGTTGACAAAGGTTTAGAAAATAAATTGAAACCATCTTGTCTAAATTTGTTAAATGCATGCACGGACCAAATCAAAGTCATTGATAATTCACATTAGCGGGCCTCCTGCTTTTCCACTTTAGTAATTTTCCACAGAGGCGTGGTTTCTAAATGTTTAATCTCCATTGCTTGCAACTTTCTCATACAATTTTTTAACTATTTGGACGCATAAAAAATTTAGCCACCGGTAACTGCCGGGATTTCCTCGCCAGCACTGCTTGACAAGACTCAGATATGCGAAAATATTCGCCTTGTGACAAGCGGCACTAATGTTCTCATAATCGAGCTTTTCTTACTGGCGCTTGTTGATGTGGAAAATATAGCTCTAAAAGTGGAGTAAAGGTTGCACGAAGTGAGCATTGTGCGTGTGCTGAATGCATGGTTAATATTTTACCTACAGCTTGTTGAAAGCATTTTACACAACTCGATGCACGGCAAATCGGAAATGAGAACGATTTTGCAGAAGCAAATGAGTTTTCACGCATCACATGATGCGACGAAACGTCGTAGGTATTGCCCTAGTTCTCGCTGGGCCCTGAGTTGTACAGCATGAATAGGTCCGTCATTCATACACAGTGAAGTCATTAACATACCTTGCAAATAGCGGAATTTTGGTATTGACTGGAAACTGCAGCGATCATGATACTAAAGCTGCCCATTACTTAGTTACCTAAAAGCAGATAAAAAACATGTCGCAGAAACGAACAGCCTGTGTCACAGATGTCAACGAAAACTCCTCATCTTGAGAAGCAATTGTTTGTAAATACGAGGGCATTTACGAAGGTGAAAGCATCTGCAAATGCAAGTCAAGGAAATCGAGTTTAAGTCTGTTTTTGCTTTCCCTGTTCCTTGGCTTAGTTCAAAAATACCTATGCTCTTATTTCGAAATTTGTCTTCGCTGTTCAGCTTTAAAGCAGTGGCCATTGTCAGCTTTCAAACCAATTTGTATGTTTTTGAGACATTTTTGCAATCATTTGGCTCCATAATGTGGTCAAACTGCCTTTGATTGACACCTGTGGACATTGGCTTTAAAGCAGCTTTCACTGATGTATTATTTTCAGAAATTTCGAAACCTAATCAACACTATTGTTATGAGTCTATCTAAGAACTATGGTGTAGACCGCCCACCGCGGTCTACACCACAGGTTTACTAAATCACAGGCCATATCTCGGTTTTATAAACTGCGGGCATACCGCGGCCTTCCGAGGTCGACTGGCATACCGGCCTACATGCTTGCCCCAATAGAAAACAGCACAACGAACTCAGTTAGTGCAGAGAAGTTCGTAAGTGAAAATTTTCAGAAGCTGTTTATCAACATCTTTATTTGACCTTTTCTTGTTTTATTGCATTCTTGATGCTTGTACGCAGCTCTTCAACGGAAATTTTGTTTATACATAGGAGCCAAAGAGCCAATAATATGTTATATTACAAATGATCCTGTACATTTATTTGACTTTTCCTTAGAAATCTAACAAATGTGACAGCCGATTTGAATATAATTACCGCATATGTTGTCACCTCTCTCGTGGATAATCACAAAAGTGTGTGTTTTCATGACCCACAATAGCTATATAGGGCTAATACGGTAAACATCTTATGCCTTTCCAAACTTTATACCTTATCAGTAGCAGGGTTGCGGACTCGGAATCGTAAGGAGCCGGAGGATTTGGGTGAAGTCGGAGTCGGACACCTAACAACACTGGGAGTCGGAGTGGGATTTTTTGTTCGACTCCGACTCCGGATGTCTAATTGGATCATTTTTTAAATCACACTCTTAAATTGAGAAATCCTATTGAAATTGTACAGTTCCTTTTGAAACTTTTGTTGAAACAGACATTTAAGGAGTCGCAGTCGGGAGTTGGAAATTTTGGAAAGGCCGGAATCGGGAGTCGGAAATTTGGAAAGGCGGAGTCCGAGTCGGATATTTTACCTCCGACTCCGTAACCCTGATCAGTAGGCAAATTCACGCACTCTTCTTACAACAAACTGCTTCCAAACCATTTTCATGACTATTTTATTCCAATTAGCTCAATTCATTCTTACTCCACAGGACTATCCACTTATAACAACCTGTTTTTACCTAGAGTTAACTCATCTTCAGGAAAATGTTCCCTTACAGTTTTTGACCCAAATGTGCGGTCTTCAATACCAGACTGTACTTCTACCACTTTACCTTCAAATGGAAACTTAAGAATCACCTCTCAAATGAAAAAGATTAACTATGTATTTTAGCAACATTTCACTTATCATGAACCAAACGCTGAGAGATTCAGTAATTTAAATAATATAATTTTCTTTGTCTTTATGTATCTTTACTTTTTTGTTTCTCGTTCTTTCCTGTGCACAACCCAATTTTGTGACATGAAATTACACTCCATAGCTTTATGTTTTGTTTATTTTTGTACCTCATCACTCATCATTATATTTTTATACTTTGTTTAAACATTTTTTGATCACACCAATATCCTGAATAAAATTTGATCCACTCCTTTGTGTGCATAGGCATGCTCTCTTCATCTGTAAATTTACCTCACCGTGTTTTATGTTTGTTTTTCTAACTATGCTTATTTTATTTCCAACTGTTGTTTTTCAACACTTTTCAAAAAGTCATAAACGGGTTGGTTGACTGGATGACGGCCATGATCCATCACCAACCTTATGTGACCCAGTCAGTTGCGTAGCCAGGCCAAAATCGGGGAGGGCATAAAATTGACTTTAGGCGAGCAACAGTATTTTGTTTGGGACACCGCTTCTCAAAGTACAAAATGACTGTATATATCGTAGTAAAAGTTTGAGGAGTTGCATGGCCCCCTGCCTGCGCTTACGGACACAGTTGTATTGTTTGTGTTTATTAGCTGGGTCATATGAAACAATTAATCAATCAATCCTAGACAAATCCTAGACAATCCTAGTGTTTTTTTCTGCCCTTATTTTTAGTGTCAACATTTCGCGAGTATAAGGTTTGTCTTCCGGCGCTTACAAGACTTAAGATATGTTTAAATACACGAAACTAGTTTACCTACGCAAACAAATTGTGATGGATTCACTTGTGTACGCACTACTGTGATTTACAATTATTACAAAATGCCAGCAACAACGAAACAAACAATTTTTTGTTGGTGCTATAAATTGTTTCTTTTCACAGAGAAGTTTGCTAAGAGAGAGCAATGTGTTGTAACTGACTTGATTTGCTGTTCAATTTTCGATATGCTGCATCTCTTCAAATGAACTGCCGCTAAATCATATTCAACCCGGAAGTGTGCTTGCACTGGAACATGCACAAAGTTTTGGCGCATCAGATTGCAGGTTTTCTGTTCACGCAGTGGTGCATCAAAAAAGCAAAAAGACAAAAAAGCGCCGAATGTGAAAAACAAAATAATTTCTTTCATTACATTCAACATTGTCTGGTCATTGTTTTCAAAGTCGCAAGTTGTCCGTAGCAGAGCATTGTGATTCTCATATTAGACCGTCATTTTCCGAAGTTTTCTTTATCTTGAAATAGCCTTGATCTTATTGCTTGTCTCAACAAACATGTTTACGTCAGGTTTTCTTGGCCAGATGCTGCTGGCATTCAGTAACTAACGAGTTGATATACCTCTTAACATTGTCCAGCTCTTCTTTCTGCAAAATATAAATAATCAATTCAAGTCACGAATTCGACATTGCAAATTAAATGACAATCGATAAAAGGTAACAGAAGCAACACACATCCAATAAGACAACTGACAGCAATTGCACTAGAAATTTAGATAGAGTTTACAGCTAAAATTCTCTGTAAATCCTGGGGTAAACTGTTTTATCTGAACAAAAGTTATTTTGCTCTCGCTACACAAGCTTTGGTGCTATTATAGCGTGAGGTATACCACAGTACAGCGTGAGATCTAACTCCCGTTTGTACTATAGCGTGAGGTCTACCGCTGCATCAGAGGAAGAAAGGTAAAAATAAACATGTCATCTTATATATAAACTAGGGTTATGGTTAAAGCACTCGCCATGTTTGAATGCTGATCATATATTAAGCCACACGGCATATTTTAATGTTGAATGACCTCAGCCTGCACCTCGGTAGGCGACATATGGTAGTAGACCTCACGCTATAGTCAGCGGCGTAACTGACGGTGGGCAGGGGTGTGAACCTCCCCCCC
>JGI24022J15233_10006139_pt1 | contig 12952 bp, 4 predicted proteins | sample Ectturendosymbi2_FD_15233 | JGI IMG/M metagenome (IMG submission 15233)
AAATGTCGCCAAAACTCAATCCAAATTGCTATGGGTTCGCCACTAGGTGCCAGAAATTATATTTCTGTTTTGTAGGGTGCCGCAAACCTAAAAAGGTTGGGAACCACTGAGTTAGGGAGTTGCAAGTAGTGCGAAAATAGTGACTCAGTGCATGATTTCAAAGTACAATATATTCACACACAGGCAGCAAAGGAGTCAAAATAAGAAGTGCTATGTTTGTTGCTGTGATGACTTAATGCAACTAACTGAGTAATGAAAACACTTTTCAACAAGGTGTTTTTCTTCCACTTCAAGTAGTTTCATATAAACATGTAAAAATTAGTATAAGCAAAATGCACCAATCAGTCAGGAATTTAAGAAGTGCTGTTTCGTTCTATTTGCTGATTAATAGCAGTAATTCTGGTATTTACATAACATTTAGTGTTTCATTTGCATGTTCATTGGTCAAACCACTATGCCTGCAGTTGCGTGCTGTTTTGCTGTAAAATAGAAATGAGTTGTGTAATATTTCAGAATTTTTCTCATCAAATTCTCTGTTTTATTTTCCAGCATCCCATGCATATTCGTTTTTCTAACAAATGAGTGGATTACCCAAGTGGTGCAAATAGTTCCCAACAAAACATCACAGGCTTTGTCAGATATCACCACATACTTGGAAATTGTTCCTAGACAATTTGATTATGTCATAGACCAATACAGAGTAGTGGATAAGAGATTGACAAATGATGTGAATGGTAAGTATGTTTCCCATTATTTTGTCTAGGAGCTTGACTTGATACAGCATCATGGCTATGCAGTGAAGATACAGATGTATCATACTGGCAACATTCTTCCAGTAAATATCAGCAATATAGTATTTTTTAATGAAATCCACTACAATTTTTTCTTTTGAGTGTTGAGAAGATTTTCGTCAACACCTGTGCTGCCTGGTTGGTTTTACCTTCAAAACCTGCGTGAGCCTCTCAGTTACCATCACTTTGCCATTCCACAACTCACCAGCCAATTGTGCTAAAGAACTGTTCAAACCTTCAAAAGATGTGGCAAGTCTTCCAGATTGCAATGAAAAAATGGAAGATTTTGGATTTCAGGTTTTTTGTGGGTGACGTCATAAGTAGCATAGGTTTAGGCCAATTCGGCCCAGGTGACCTGGCCCTGGATGCCAATTGCTAGATGGAATGTTTTGGCTCAATATTTTAATGGAAACTAGTATAGAATCTGAGTCTTTTGAGCCTTCATTGGCTTTCTTACACCAGCAGCAAACAGGCTATTGCTTATTCTCTGTCCTGTTCCTTGTGGTACAAAACCTTCCAGCAACTTGCTTAACTCTTTGGCGTCCGGCTGGTTTCGGGGATTTTCGAAAAAAAAACACCTAAACGCGCGTGGCTTTGTGTGAGAATTTCTGTGGTCCGGTATGCTCTACAGATGCGGCAAGTCTTCTAATCTGCACTCGAAAAAAATTTTTGCTTGGGGGTGCGGTTTTTTTGTGAGTGACGTCATAAGTCGAGGACTTTTAGGCCACCTTGGCCCACTTTGCCTGGCCCTGGGCGCCAACCGTTAGGTGGTAGTATTTCGCTGAAGTTTTTATTGGAAAGTAGGCTACAATCTGAGTCTTATGATACTTGATTTAAATTAGTAAAAATATTTGACTAACTAGCTAATTAGATAATTAATTAATTTGTTCATTTCAGATCATAACTTTTGAACCAGAAACGCTAGAAAGTCGATCAAAGGCTCAAAAGACTCAGACTCGAGCCTAGTTTCCAATGAATACTTCAGTGAAACACTTTTGGCCTAGCAGTTGGGCCCTCGGTCAGGCAACATGAGCCAAAATGGCCCCAAAACTACTTCACTAATGACGTCACTCACAAAAAATGCGCACCCCCAACCAAAGAATTATTTTTCGAGTTCAATCTACTAGACTGGCCAATCCGTTTGAGCCCTTGAACAGCTCTCTAGCGCAATCGGCGGAGGAGCTAGGGCGTTGGTAAGGCAGCCGAAAACTGCTGTTTTTTAGGCCGAAATCGAAATACAAATATATCGTACGACGGTTCTCAAAGTGTTAAGTGTCTGGTGGAGTAGCCTACAACATTTTCACCAAAATCATTAGGTTGCAAAAGTGCAAATATTTCTGTGTATTTGTTCATTTGATAGCTATTCATTTTTTCTGTAATTTAATTAATATGCATTGCACGTCCTTTAACTCTGATTTAAATAATGTAACTATATAAGAATCAATATAATTTGCAAAGAAAAATTTAAAATACCAGTATTGGCCCAAAAAGGTTATTGACTAAGCATAGGTGCTGAGTGCAGGGGTGTGGAACTCTGATTTTTCATTTTTGATCAAGCAATTCTTTGATAACAAGTACTGGGATATTCTGAAATGTAGTGAAATATTTTCAGATAGGTATGAAATATAAGACTAAAATCCCATTGATTTGAATCAGTTCTAAGTTGTACTGCAGAGAGAAACACCATCTTAGCTGTGTGTGACTTCTACAACAAAGACAGTGTAAATGACAGACATTGAATGGATTTATGTTTTCCAAATCTGATCCAAAAATTTATTTCAAAATCCAATCCATATCTGAAAACTGACAGTTTTAAAACCCAAATCTTGTGACTGTTATGAGGCAATATATATTTAATCCAAATAAAAAGATTCATAAAAAATAGCTTGTAAACTAATTCAAGTTAACTTATGCTGTGCATTTGGCTTACAAAGCTATGGTATAACAGTTGACAGTACACTTCAAGGGAATCACTATAAGCAGCAATTGCAAAGAGAAACTCATTTGCAAAATGTAAGATAGTAAGTCGGAAAAATTGACGGATACAGCACAGATGACTTATTAGCACTAGACTAAGCTACACATATAAATAATGATGAATGTTACTACTTGGTGGTAGGTATCATTGTACCACAGTACAGGTTTTTTTAAAGGAAAATGTTAGGAACCTGGTTTGGATCTGTAGGGACCCGATTTCTCTGATTTTAGGGACCGATGATAGTTTTCTCTGATTCTAGGGACCCGAATGGGGTCCCTAAAATGCCTTTAAAAAAACTGCTACAGGATATAAAATTGTAGTCAAGAAAATGGATTAGATCGAAGTCACGCCAGTGTCATAACCTTGATGGTTTTGATACATAACAGAGCAGACTTGTATCACTGGCCATAGTCAAAGCTCAAGATTTAAACAAACATGATGTACAATCCCAATGGACATGAGAGATTTTATTAAACAAAACTTCACTGAATAATGCAGTAATTTACAGTCTTAAAGCTGAACTGAAAGTTGTGAAGAAAGTTCAAAACAAAATTACTCCATCCAATCCATATCAGGAAAAGCAGATATTATAAAATTCAAATCCATCATAAAAAATAAAAATCCACAGGATTTAAACCCAAGTCCATGTTCACCTCTGGCAGTGAGGAACAGTTTCATGGCTACATCTAGGAATTTCTGACAAGCAATGATCTAAACTAGCTATATCCAACTCAAATGGCTTACTGAGCCATAAAGTATGTCACTATCCTGACTAGGGTTGCGCATTTAATTGCTTACTTTGATCTTAGCAAACTAAAGTTAGCTTCAACTAATATGCTGAAAGTGTTCGAATCCTAACTGCAACATTAACAGACGTGATAAATTGAAGATCATCAAAACAAGGACAGGTTGTCAGTATGTAGGACACTTGAATGACTGCGGCAACCTAAACTGGGTTGCACAAAATGCCATGCAGACCGCTGGCTGCAGGTTGGATGTTACTGATCTAAATAGACCTACTCAAAACATATTGGGAACTGTTGAATGAAAACCGAATTATTTCTGAGTTAACATGTGCTGCTGCATATGTATTTTGCACTGTCCTGTTCTACATGTCAGGTAGAGCATACCTTATGTGCACTTCATTGCATTAAAAATATTTCTGATCGACCATGACTCAATGTAGGTTGAATTTTTGTTTACTGAATATTCATTCCACTGTGACAGACAAACTTAATGTTGTAAGATAGATTGATAGGGTCGCATAAATATGTTTAGATAATTGTATTCTCAACTCTTCATGATTCCAGTTTGATCTGTTGTGAACATATTCTAATACATTTTGCCATAATTGTGAGTCAATGTATAATGACATTAGTGTGAGAGATGCTTGGGGATATTTCAACTGGTATTGTTTTAACACATTGGCATCTGGGTTAATTCAAGCGGTTCACGCAAAAACAGCCAGATTGCACATGGCTTTGCATGGGAATTTCTCTGTTCGGTAAGCACTACAGACCCAGTCAAAAGCTCAGAAGACTTGGGCAAGTCTAGTAGTTTGCACTCGAAAAAATGTTGTTTGGTTGGGTTATGCAGATTTTTTGTGAGTGACGTCATTAGTGGAGGACTTTTAGGCCACCTTGGCCCACTTCACCTAGTCCTGGGTCCAAACCACTAGTAGTATTTCGCTGAAGTTTTTATTGGAAACTAGGCTACAATCTGAGTGTTTTGATACTTTGCATGACCTGCTGGGGTTTCGGGTGCAAAAGTTATGATCTACAGTAATAAAATTTTGACTAATTAGTTAATTAAATAATTAATTTTTTTATTTTAGATCATAACATTTGAAACAGAAACACTAGGAAGTTGATCCAAGGCTCAAAACACTTGGACTCTAGCCTAGTTTCCAATGAAAACTTGAGTGAAATACTTTGGCCTAGCAGTTGAGACGTAGGCCAGGTAACATGAGCCAAAATGGTCCAAAAGCTACTTCACTTATGGCGTCAGTCACAAAAAATCCGCAACCCCCAACAAAAATTTTTTTCGAGTACAGACTAGAAGAACTGTCCGATCCATTTGAGGGTTTGAACAGCTCCCTAGCACAATCGGCAGAGGAGCTATGGCGTTAGTAAGGCAACTGACAACTGCTGGCTTTTGGCTGATTTCAAAGTACGAATATATCGTATCGTGGCTCTCAAAGTGTTAAGCATGTCATAGCGTCATATTTTGTGATGTCATGTATTTCGTACACCTGTAGGAATTTCAAACTCAGTACCTGTGTGGGTTGAGCTTTGCGTTTTACAACAATGTTTAGAAGCTTGTCTTAAAGCATGTGCAATGATAGGAAAGTGCAGCAATATTGTAACTAGGAAAGTGCAGCAATATTGTAACTAGGAAATTGCAGCAATATTGTAACAAAAAAAAATTTGTTTAAGTTTATACCCAATTTGTGGCAATAATGACACAAATACCACACAGCAACAACAGAAAGGAAGTAGAGTATTTACTGTGCACAGATGGTACATCATCTTTGACCAATTGTCTTGTGCCCAATCAAATTAAACAAATATTTCAAAGCATTTGGCAAGCACCTGTGTTACGCCATTTTGCCGAAGAATATTTTGTAATACTCTACTTCCCTTCTCTTGTTGCTGTGTGGTATTTTTGTCATTACTGCCACAAATTGGTTATAAACTTAAACAAATTTTTATCCAGATTTGTTTGTGTTATTAACAACATTCAAGAAAAAAGTTGTCTTGCCTAAAACTAAAAACCTTCAGAAGTTTATTTGATTTTACGAAAGTTTGTGACTGTCTTTACATTAGAGGTTTAACTCAAATCTGTTATGTAGTCTTGTCTTAATTTGGTTTTGTTGTTGGATACCCTTGCTGGTGCTTATTCTGTCTTTTTGTAAAGGCATTTTGTAAATGGCCGGTGCAATTAGTTAAATTTACTTAACCATGGTGAGAAAGTTGATTTTGAGCTGTTATAATCTGACTATGGATTTTGTTATGTATGATTGTGCAGTTCTGATTGTATATTCAATGATGTGCATGGTGGGTGGCATTTATTTACTTTTTTATTGTTTCTGTAGATTTGGGTCCAATTGTAGGGAATCCTATCAGAGACCAGTTTTTGCGGATGGCTGGGCCTCATTTGAAGAATCTTCAGAAACTTTCAAATGGTAAAACATTTTGATGCTATATATGTTACTTTTGTGTTTGTTAATAGCTCCTACTTAATATTTACCACTTCAAAATTTTGTTTACATAGCTTGATTTTTTCAATCATATTCTCTTATCTGTTAGGTTAACTGTTTGTTTGTTTTACGTAATTTTATTTTGTATTTGATGCACTTTGCAGAGCTAATGACACCTACCCAGTGGGTGAAATATACTATGGTAAAATTACAAAACTGATTCTTAGTTGTGAAAGGATTCCCATTGATAAACAGTGATTGTTTATCTGTTTACATTTGGTTACACAGTAACTATGCATATATAGCAACGGTGCACAACCTGTGGCCGTATGGCCAACGGTCTCATGCGGCCTTTGATAATGAAATTTGCAGCCATCCACATGTATTTTCAAATATAAGATTTGGTGGTCGTGCTGGCATATATTGAAGCAAAACAAACGCAACGCAAAAATCAGTTGACAGGATGCATAACAATCTGGATGGTAATGTCACAAAGAGTTATAGAATGAATACGCAATTTATGTTTGAATGTGTTCTGTGTTGCCTGGCACTTGGCAGCAACAGCTTATCATAGCAATAAGTGTGCGTTGTGCAAGTTGGCGGCCGTACTTCATATAAATAAAAGTAATGCGGCTGGCAAAAGCAAAAGGTTGTACACCCCTGAATCCATAGTGATCAGAAGTACAGAGGGTTTCATTGGCTGATTAACAAATTTTCATACATACAACGATTCTAGTTATGTTTGGCAAACATCAGAGTGTCTACTATGTCAACACTAGTGGGTAGGGCCAGGGAAACCAACCAGGGGTGCTAAAATGGGATTGGCTAGCTTGAAAGTACATTGTATAAAATCAACTGCATATTGTTCCTTTTCACTCCTTGACCTTGTTATGATAAACTCACTGGTGTTGTTGACAAGCATTTTAAGTACTGGGTCACACCTCACAGTCATCCCCAATGCTCAAGATGCCCCTCTAACTTATGACTAGCTGAAACTGTTACTGAAAAACGCAAGAGTGATTCTTTCATTGCTCTTTCACATGTGTTTCTAAACAATGACAGACGTTTCTATATTGAGTTGTGACCTGAACGAGCTCTTAGAGTGGTATGGTTAGAGGATCATACTGGTTAAAACCGGCTTGTGAGAACAATCACAATCAAAAGTTCAAATCTGTTAGTTTGAGGGGCACTTGAAACTTTTCATTTTGCATTTGTTTTTGCATTTTCAGAAAAAAATTCTGTTCATGGCAAATGTTGAATCATTCAGGCAGTAAAGACAAAATTTGAATGTTTTTGTCTTCTTTAGCGGGCAAATCGTGAATAGTATTTTTCTATAAAAATCCTTCTGTTAGGATTTGTACAAAGTGCACTAAATCACTTTTCCACTATGCCCAGAATAGATAGAACGGATGTGATTAAGTATCACAATTTTGTAGCTGACTAATCAGTTTCATTAAAGTTGACATGTAAAGTATAATTTAGAACAGGGGTGACGAACGTATTTGCTATCGCGGGCCACTTTGTCAGTTACCGCTGAGTAAGCGGGCCGCACAACTTTTTAGTAATTCAATCGAGCTATCAGCTTTTGATACCGCATTGCAAAGATTAGAAGCGGGTCAAAGAAAGTTCAAGACTGCTGGTCTTGCCTGAATGCTTCGTGGGCTGCACAAAATTATTTTGCAGGCCGCATGTTCGTCACCCCTGATTTAGAACAATCTTGGTGTATAATGCAATTTAAAGAAAAACATGTTTAGCTACTGCTTTGTCACACAATTATTGCCTCAGCTTCTCTGTTTCTGGTAAAATATAGCCGAAATTGTACTCTTACACTTTTCGTGTTTTGTTTTTTTTTGCAGATACCAAAGCAACTCGTGCTGCACTTATGGATGTGAACACCTCATTAAAGAAAATCCAAGAATCTGTTGTAACCATTAACAAATCACTCAATGACATACGAGAAAACCTTACTCAAACACTCAATATTCCTCCATGCAGCAGTAGTGGCTCGTGTCAGGACACTTTTGTTCAACTTAGTTCATTGAAATTGGGTGGTGATTTTATCTCAGTAAGTATCAAGTTACTAAATACGAATTTTTAGTAACCCTGTTGCTGTATGTCAGTAGCTCTTGAGGTCGATGTATTAATTAAAATATTGCACTGATGCTTGATACATTCAACAAGGTTAGGTAACAGCATTGTAACCAGGTTAGAAAAACTTGTTGTGAATTTAAATTGCGGAAAACTTGATTCCCATAGAGTCAATACCAGAGATGAGACCTTGCTTTGTTTCAGCTTCAAAGTAGCCCGTTTCTTTAGTTTAACGATAGTTTTGAATGTGTCATAAAATTTGTATATCCTGGATCTAGTAAGCAAGTGTGTACTTGTTTGTCATTTCAGTAAAACAATTTGTTAGTATATTGGTATGCTGTATCTTGACCAATTGAGAACTTCCATCAACAACTATTTCGTTAATCCCCTTATCCAGTGGTTCCTAAATTGGGAGTGATATGCAATTCTTCCAGGGGTAACCCTCTTCTTCAAGGTGGGTAAGGGAGGACAGCGTCAGAGAAGCCTTGCATGGTGAATACAAGAATCCCACTGACAGAGTTATGTAACAAATGGTTATTTGCTATTGTGTTAATTCCAATGACGCACTCACATCTTTTTTAGCTTTAAATTTTGTGAATATGTTGCTTCATACATCATTTTGTTAGAAGTGGCCCACAAGTTGTCATGTTTTTGTAAAGTAGCCCATAGGTCAAAAGTAGTTGGACCATACTGTACTAGTTTACTATTATTTTCTGAATGAATGCTGAAGCCTACTGAAAAGTCTATTCAAGAATAGGTTTGATGCATGTCTGATACCTCTCATGTTGCGTTACAGTAAAGCTTTGCATTTGGTATGCTGTTGCACCATCACCATGATGTTTGCCATTCATTTTGCTTGGACTCTTGATGTATCACTGGAAACTTTTTTGTTCAAACAGATCATTTTCTGCAGCAGTGTCGATAGTCTGAACTTTGATAGATTGTTCTTCAGATAGTAATTGTGAGTGAACACTTGTTTGGTGACACACATTTTGCAATTTGTTGCCAGCTTCTCAGCTTCGTTGATCCTAGGCAATGAATAATGTGTATTGTGTTTATTTCAACCTTTATTTGATGCTACTTGCAAGTTTCCTACAGTCTTGTTAACCTTCATAGGAATTCCGTATAAAAATGTACTTAAAACCTAAGCTAAGTCAAATCAGGTCCAAAATGCTTGGTAAATATCTCATGAAGTTGATGTTGCTGAGTCAAGTTAGGCAAAAATAGTGATCACTGTTGTTGACACAGTTCTATGCGTTCAACAAGATTTGCATACTGTACATTCAACACTCATTATAGTTCTTATTGGTATATGCAGCTGTTTTCTTCTCGCTGAGACACTTTGGTCATTTTTTGCTGAGACATTTTAGTCACTGAAACATTTCGGTCATTTTTTGCTGAGACATTTTAGTCACTGAAATATTTCGGTTATTTGTCTCACATTTGTGTTAAAACTCGCGGTAGCAGTGTTCATTAGCCTATATTTTCAGACATTCTCACCGAAATGACTTAATTTTTTTGGTAATTTCACAAACATTTCAGTCTTTGACTGAAAAAAACAGATATGCAGGGGAATTCCATAAGCTGCTTGTCATACCTGCTGCTACACCTGAATGCAGGCTTTGACCACGTCACATTCTTGCACAAATAGATGGTTGCAATAAACGTTTGTAATATAATTGTTTCAAATTTCGATGATATTGTTGCAGATCAAGCCATAGCTAATTGCAGTGTTCGAAAACTGTATGCCTTCAAAATTAAAACTTTTTAATCCAACTCACTAATGGTCTTTAGTGTTGTTATATATAATGTTAACTTTGTTTTTGCCTAATTTTTATCTTTATTATTCAAAATTACCGTAAGCTTCTATATTGCACGGAAGTTTGTGCATGTGATGCTCTTGATAAATTGCAGTCTGCACTGTACATAGTCATAGCATATGCTACCTGTTTTTGCTTCTTGTTTGAACTTGCACAGCTGCAATCTGTATTTTCATATTGTCAATCGCGTGTCTATGTGCATGCACAAACAGCTGACTTGCAAGCTTCACGTTGTTTCTTCAATAAATGCTGTGAGTTTTTTTTGGTTTCTGAGCCGCATACATCAAGTAATGTTTGGCTTGCGGTTTTGCTATGGACAACTTTTGGAATACAACAATCTTACTCGATATTCTCGAGGCGTACCACTAAGCAGTAGATAAAGCCTGCTCGTTTCTTGTTTTACGCCTGGTTTGCTGCTTCAATATCAGAAGTAATAATGTCATCAGCCCATTTCGTCTGTGCAAGGTACTAGTTTTGCGATATTTTGGTAAATAAATGTAGTTGCTGAATTATGGTTTCTTTTTGTTATCAACAATTTGATCGTTTTAAAGAGCTTGCGCATGTCCTTGCCAATGTGTCCTCGTTGCATACCTGATGCTTGTTTTCACGTTGTGGCCATGCAGCTGCAATATTTTTTCAAAGCAAGTGTTTGACCTATGCTCAGTTTTATTAGGCAGTTGTTGGTGTACTGTATCCCATCACATGGCCGACCCTTCATTCGCTCAGGTTAAACGTCCTCTTAAAAGGATTTCCGGTGCTTATCGTGCGTCCAAAGCGGTTTGGCTTACAAAGTAAAGTTCCTGCCGATGCCAGTGATATTTTTTTATCAACTATGGTGCCCTTTTCCAAATGGTTGTTTTGTAAACATTATATTCTGACTGCAGTTGTGATGAAGTTGCAGACTTGCGCCCAACTACTAATTTTTTTGTTAATTTTGGTGACCGTGATTGGTGGCAGGCCGAATCCTGAATTTTTTTTTTTCCTGAGGCAGCTGAGGTGAACCCTTTTGCCCAAGGAGCGCTACAGCAATTCACTCAATGACCATGGATCGAACATACAATCTTCTCATGAGGGTTGTATGTTCGCACACGTTATTACCACTGAGCCTTGCCATGCCCACTGCTAATTTACCAATTTGGACACAGTAGCGAGTCCTGTGTACCGTTTTATGATTAAAGTTGAATTGCATTCTACTGAGCAAGCCAATCTGTGACACAAAAAAACTGTATTGTCTGTTTTAGCACCACTCGTTTTTATTTTCTATTAATTCTAACATTAGCATTAAAACCAGAAATGACTCATCAAGACTTGAATAGATTTAAAAAATCAGTAACTTCGACAATAATCTTTGCAAAGTCTGCAACATTTCATATGTTGTTTTGGAGTTAGCTAGCACTGTACTGTTAGTACCTAATAGTGTATGCAGCCAAGCCTATCGATCGCCTCGAACTTAACAATATGTAAATGTCAGTGCTAGAGGAAGGTTGTAAAGCAATGCGTTACAGTCAGTGATGGCTGTAGAGCAGACCAAAAACAATCCTGGCCACTCGGGAGGCCCACAAGCAAACAAGTCCATACCTCGTAGAGTGGTACCCGCTGGACATTTTTCGAAATATACTTGATTGACACACGCATAAATTACGCGCATGGATTTGTTATCCGCGGCTCTGCGATTTTCAGCGAATGAAGTTTTTGACGTGAACTGGTGATCGTTGATTTTGTGTTGTTGGTCAACTCAGAAAAATAAGTACAGTACCTTTGACGCAGGTTTGTGCTGAGTTGAATGTGTTGGTTGAGCTAGTCTAAGAACTGGTGACAATATTCTCGTAACCCAGCAAAAACTGAACAATTGAACTTGTGTATATTTGGTAAACATTTGATTTTGACCCTCAGTTAAATGTGCAAACGCAAATTTACACTAAAACCTTGGGCTGCATAAGTATGTAATTTTACATGATGTCCGCTCACTGCAGCATGTGTTGCTTTTTGTTAGCTTCAGAATGTGAACTCACAACTGACGAACATCAACAATACCTTGGATAACCATGATATTGATGCGGAGGTCAAAAGAGTAATTGATGAAATACATAAGATACCTCAATCTGTGACTGATGGAAGCGCAGATGTTACTGATCGTAAGTTCGATCCGTCACCGATTTTAACCGTACTTACAACCTGTGCATTTACCTGTAGTTCAATTTCAGATCATTCGAACGTTTAAATATGTCGAATAGTGATTCCAGATATTGAAAGCTTTGAGTTTGCTGTAAACTTTCGATAAATCAGCCAAATGGGCTCTGCATTCATCTTTTTTTGGATGAGGCTGTAGGACTGACAATGCGTAATTTTACGTGAAATAGATTTCCCATTGAAATTTGCTTATGGATTCAAACTCTTCATCTGTGTGGAGACTAGTTATCATTCCAATTAGAGAAAGAAATTCAAAGCTCGGATTTCGGGTACCTTAGAGAAAAGATGAGGTGTTTCGGATTTTTAACAATAATGAACTCAGTATAACTCGGGAATTACATTATTCACCAGTCAGCAATCCGCTTCAAGACCGATATAAGCGCGAAACATTAGACAAAGAAACGGCGAAATGAGCATACGGTCTTCAAACTCAATCGCCAGCCGGTCAATACAGCGCTTATGGGCTACTAAGCATTGTAAGCGTAACTTTTTCGTTGTCGTTTGAGCGAGATGTTACTGTCCACTGTTTGGCCGCACTATAGATCTCGGGGCAGGTTTGAGCAGTCATTCAATCGTCTCATCGTAGAGAACCGTCAAGCCGTGCAGTCCGTGGATAGATCGATGGATTGGACATTGGAGGACAACACTCACAGGTCGCAGAGCATGCCATACCCCATTTGTGCAGGCAGGAGCGTAAGCTTCGACTTAGGTGCGGAGGCATTTAAGCCGGACCCATCCTGTTCCTGGAAGGGTAATTCCAGGAGGCGGTTGCTTGTGTCTAGAATGAAAGTGCGGAGTCTTGCAGGGTTGTCCAACCACTCCGCGTTCCATCGGTGATCCGCCCAGACCGCCGCACATTGTTGTTTTCAGATAAACTGATGAGTTG
>JGI24022J15233_10006140_pt1 | contig 12951 bp, 4 predicted proteins | sample Ectturendosymbi2_FD_15233 | JGI IMG/M metagenome (IMG submission 15233)
TGCAATTTTGTGTGATGCAAGTGATTTGATATGCTGCCAAATGCTATGGTAGGCATGAAAGATTGTATTACAAATGTTCATGAAGGGCATATAGGCATGTTGGTAAGTTTAACTGATCAGTGCTAGTGTTAGCTGCTTTTATAGTATCAAAAATGCTTCCAATGAAGTGAAATTTTCTTCAAAAAGATGGTGGCGATAGGCCCAGACATGTTGCAGTTTGGTATGTAGGGATGGGCATGTAATCCTTAAGGATGTGGATCCTAAACTATCCAAATCCAAAATGCTACTTTAAACCAGGTAATAGGATTTTAATTAGATATAGGATTTTAATGCCACAACACCCACATTATACTTGCTTCCACCACATTGAAAATTAATGCCATAGGTGGCGGAACCGGGGGGGTGCATGGCCCTAGGCCCCCCTACTTTTATTTCTGGGGGAGTCTGGCCCCCCACTTTTGAATTCGAATTTTGCCTAAATAAGTTTAAGTAACACAAGTACTTTTGGTCCATTGTTAAAGTAAATCGTCTAACGAAAAAAATGTTGCAGTATTTTGTCAAAATTGTTTGGAATTTGGCAGGATTTTGTAATGTTTGGCAGAATACACCGTACACAGTCTGTCATTCTGCTATGGCTTGCCTATCGCATTGGTGTTGTTAACAGTGTTGCCAGATGGTGTAATAGGCCTATGACACAATTTTTTATAAAAAATGGTGTAATTTCACATGCTTTTGTGCATGGGCGTCGGAAGGATTTTTACCAGGGAGGCACTAGTCTTCGATTACGATTCATATCGGAGAACGCAAGCTTGTTTGCTTTGTATGTTTGTGACAACTTAGTTTAGTGTTGAACAATCATCAGTCGTGCGCACACAACCAGTAAAAAGGCTGAAAATTAGTCCACTTATAATGTCACTCACAAAAAATTTGAAACACAAAACCAAAAAATATTGTTTTCATTGCAGACTCGAAGACTTGCCGAGTCTTTTAAGTGTTTCAACAGCTCTCTAGTGCTATCGGCAGAGGAGTTATGGAGTGTCAAAACACATGCGAACAGCTTCATCTGGCTACAAGGGTGTTAACCCTTTCTTTACCATACCCCCCTTAAGTACTTGTGCTTTGTTTCAAGCCCCCCTGACATTAAATAAGTTGTAAAAACAAATGTACTTATTGGTAAATTTATTGATCGAACTTTCTGTTGCAGAGCAGGGGTAGTCAACTTGTCTTCGACTGGGATCGACTAGAAAATTTCTTGATAATTCGTGATCGACCAGTCGGTAATAAAGTTACAATTACAAAATGTTATGAAATGCAACGTTTTTCATTTTTATGTGCTTTCTGAAATATTGATTGAAAATTGTTCTTTTTAGGTAGCTTGTCAATTCAATGCAAAATCAGGCGCGATCGACCCACTGAGACTCGGCGATCGACCACAAGCATAAAAATAATTTGATGTGGATAGGGACATTTGCATGGATTTGCTGTTACATAGGCGTGTGTTTGTCTTCAAGTTGAAATTTTTCAATGTCTAGAACTGTGGCAATAACAATTCTTCAGTAAAAAATCTGGAGGTAGCCAGAAGGAATGCCAAGGTGTTTTCTTTTAACCCTCAGACGTAGTAATGACCGCCACTTGTCGAATCACATAACCACAGACAAGGGATCCCCAACCCAATATCTTTAGGAATAGGGACCCTGGGGTTGAAAAGGCTAAGAACCAGTGGTCTTGACGTTTCTTTCATAAATCTTCGTCTGTAATAAAGAATTAAAAATTGTCTATCTGCGTGCATTGAATTTTTATCCATTGTTTCTGTATGAAAAATTTTGTTGATGTTAGAACTTTGTCTACCAATCCTTGAACAACTTTATTGTATAGACATGCTTAAAGATTCACTTCTTGTAGCATTGCTAATAATGCAGTAAAATGTGATTTAACTGCTATCTCTAAATTATATGTGGGTGTAACATGCTGCATCTTGATAATTTTGTTTAGATTTTAATCCTGTTGTTAAACAAGTAAAAGTTTAAGGGTTATGCAATCTTTGAATTTTGTATACTAAGAAAATTTATCAGAGGTTTATTTCACTGATGTAAAAAGCTTAGGCAATTTTGACACCAAATATGGTCCATGCAGAAATAATTTTCTTGATTTTTCGCTAGTTTTTATTAGAGCTTAATGACTAGAGTAAATTTATTGAATGGTTGATGATGCATCTCGTGCTTTCTCATGCCAAATATCAATAACATTTCAGATGCTTATCGTAGTATTTATATCAGAACAAAACTTCAACACTACATTTTTACTGACGCTCGTTTTGATACAGTGCACTGTCATAGAGAGAGTGTTAGCACTTGTCAGAAGGCTTGAAGGGGCGAAGCATTAGTTTTTTGCGGATGTATTTTGGGACATTCCAGTCCTGTTGCAAACAGGCATTCAGTATCTCTTCTTTTATGAAGCACTAAGTATTATATGTATTGATACAAAAATAAAGAACTGTTTGCATTTTTGCAGCTTTTGGAAAACTGTTAGTATGTGAAACATGGCAAACACTAAGCCAAAACCTCTGTATATTTCTAAGTCTATGAAAGAATTAAATGAAAAAGCTGTGTATAATCCTGGTGGAAGAAGTATCAAAACACATATTTCTTTTGCCAACAAAGCTTACACTGCTGCAGAAGATGCACAGAAACAAGGAGATGAAGAACGAGCGTATGTTTTGTTTATGAAGTATCTGGACATAATTAGCAAATCAAAAAAACTTGCGGAATTCAGAAAAGATCCAAAACATTATAATAACTTGATTGGATCAGCAAAGTTAGCCAAGGCATTAGAATTCGCAGAAACATTAAGTGAAAATTTGGTGAATCGGTATGCAGAACTCAAAGAGGCTGAAAAAACAAGACAAGTTCAGGATGGAAAAAATGGCACAGACGAAAATGTTGATACAGGAGCTAATTCTGTGATTAATGGAATTGAACAAGCTGATATCATAGATTTTCCTAAAGACAAGCTAGATTGCACAAGCTTTTATGAAATTTTGTACAAAAAACACAGAAATGTACTCGTCATTGATTTGCGTTCAGCTGCGGATTTTTCTGCTTCGCATTTAATGTATGAGCCATGCATTAATGTACCTAACGACTCCATTACACCTGGTTGCACTCCATCCAAAGTAGAAAAGGGAATTCAGTCAAAGCACTTGTCTGAATGGAATTCAAGAGATAACGCTGAGCTGGTGATTTTATTAGACTGGAACTCTGCTTTCAAAAGACTGTCCGATCTTAGCGATCCATTACGCAGTTTGCAAGACTGCATTTGGAAATGGGATCAGGAGAAGGTTTTACGACGTCGACCTGTAATACTGGAAGGTGGATACACCGAATGGCTTGAGTCTTACCCGCAATTTACTTCGAACCCTCGTGTCAAGCCACCGAGTTCCAAGCCTAACGCAGCTAATCTAAATAGTTTGCTTGACTTCTCTTACGACGATCTTAAGTCGGTTCTTCGTGGTCCCGAGAAACCTGCTTCACCGACAGAAACAAAGCTTCCTGTTTCTTCTCCTGTCCTACAGATCAACGGAACGAAGCAGCCTGAGGTTTCAGTTGCACCAACTCCTGCACCAAAGGTCAGTAAGACCCAACCAAAAGAATCGAATAAACGGGCAGAAAATGACAGTCTTAAAAACGATAGGACCAGCGTTTATCCCACTTTGCCAGCGGTTGGGACGTCATCGAAAGCAGACGGTGGTGCGTCTTCTGCTACATCCGGGACAAAACTCGATGTTAAGAAAAAAACTCAACCTTCTATTGATCGTTCGAACAAGCCAAATTTATCCGCTGCTAAGGATAACCAGGCTGAATTATCTAGCACTTTGCCATCAGAACTGTCTGGTGTGGCTGCGGATTCCACTGTTTCAAAGGAGGACCGTGAACCTGAACTCCCAACTAATGCAGGTACTATATTGATATCTCCGGATCCGATTTCTGATATTGAAAAACGGATTGCACTCCGAGCTAAGGAACAGAAGCAAAAAGAGAAAGATTTGGCAAACCTATTGGAACAAAAAAGATTAGCTGAGCTTCAGGCCATAGAGGAACAGCAGAACAAAAAGGAGAAGGAGCTTGAAATTCAGAAGCGGAAAGCGGAAAGAGATCTTGCCATGGCAATGCGCAGCTTCGCAAAACCAGATAAAATTAACGGGAGGCTAAATAGGGAGGAGACACCTGTGAGTAGTTCCATCGGCAACGCTAAAACTAACCTTACACCGCGTGCTGAAAGCGCCAAGCAGCCCGTTGGTCAAACGTTACCATTTTCTACAGCTGCAAAATCTGACGACACGGGTGTTAAAAACCAACACACAACGGTGCCGGGTCCGGTTGTTACGTCATCTGCTTCTGACGTAATCGAGCATATCTCCGCAAAACCCGTCCCGTCCTCCAGTGCGCAAATTAATAGCACTTCAGCAACAGAAACGGACAGGAAACTAACACCGAATCGTATACCTGGATCATCAGAAGCTGCATCAGTTTCACGTAAAAATGTCCCGATCAACGTGATGAAAAACGACCCACGCGCAGTACCACCCAAACCGCCGAGAGTTTCCTCAGAACCCCCTGCTGCTGACCCACTGGTTTCTCCTCGTAATAGTGCGCCAACGCAGAAACCGTTGCTTACCATGAAAGAAACAATTGGTTCTGCGACTAAAGAGACTAATTCGGTCGCTCAAGAACGCAAGTTGGTCGATCGCTTCAACAAGCCCATAGTTTCTTCGGCTTCTGACACAAGCGTTCAGACCCCCATGCCTAGACCTGATCCAACGACTGCCAACAAGCCAACGCCAGACCCAGCTAAACCTAAACCGAAACCTCCACAACAGAGTTTTGGAGGTTTGAAGAGGTCATCGTCATCGCCAAATATAGCGAAAATGGTACAAAATGAAAAAGCTGTTGCTAAAGGTCCCATCATTCCGAATCGCGCAGCGAAGCCGGCATTTTCGCAGGAGCCTAGCCCGCATGAATCGGTATTGAGTCGCTCTTTGCAAGGTGTCTACGGTGGACCAGGCAACGCATTGTGCGGACTCCGTAATTTGGGGAACTCGTGCTACATGAACTCAACGCTGCAGTGCTTGTTCAACACTACCCAGTTAGTCAAGTACATCTTAGAATATTCCTATCGTAGAGACATCAATCGCTTAAACAGAATAAGCTCGCGCGGGAAAGTTGCTGAGGGATTTGCTGTTTTGCTTCGCGCCGTTTGGACAGCACAGTACCGGTACTTGATCCCACGCGAATTCAAGAACATCGTGGGTCAAATTAAACCTATGTTCGCCAGGACAACACAGGAGGATTCGCACGAGTTCCTTATGTGCCTTCTGGACGAATTGCATGAAGACTTGAACAAAGCCGCCAATACCAAGTATGAAGAAGAACCGGACAACGACAGACTGACCGACGATCAGGCCGCAACTCAAGCGTGGAAATTTCACAAACGCAGGAATGAGTCCGTTATTGTGGAGTTGTTCAGTGGGCAATTTAAAGCAACTGTGCAATGCTTAACCTGTGGCAAAACATCGCGCAAGTTCGACACATTCATGTACCTTTCGCTGCCTTTGCCAAAACGTTCGGCGTCAATTGATGACGTGATTAAGTCTTTTACTGAGAATGAAAAAATGACTGGAACTGACCGGTGGGAATGTCCGAATTGCAAAGTGCTGCGGGATGCAGTGCGCTCAATTCAGATATGGAAATTGCCGCCGGTGCTAATCGTCCATTTCAAAAGGTTCGTTCATACTGGCCGCTGGCTGGACAAAATCCACACCGACATAACCTATCCTATTTCCGGCTTGAATCTGCAGAACTTCACACGCGGACCGCATAAACGAAAGCCGTACGACTTATTCGCGGTGTCTCATCACAGCGGACCGGGTCTTGACAGTGGCCATTACACCGCTACTTGCAAAAGTGCTGTGGACGATTGCTGGTATAAATACGACGATACCGAAGTGAACAGGTCGTACCCACCGAAGGGAGCGACTTCTTTTATTTTATTTTACAGCAGCATTGCTCGTAAGGCACCTGTGTAGAAATTTGGATGCTGCAGCCCTTTCAGTAAAGCCTTTCTCATTGATGTGCTTTTTCACATAACATTTCGATTAGAATACTTCAAAAAAATACAGCGCCACTTGGATTGAGTGGCAAGCCGGCCGGGGAATACATGTCCTTTTGTGAGCATTTTTGCATAGTTGATGTGTTGTTAATAGCCGCTTGTCCTTCTGAGCGAAATTGCTCTATCGCTTTGAATGCAAGGCCCCTACTGCCCATCCACAGCGTGACGCAAGCGATGTATCGTATAAATGCCATCGACTGCTGTTCTCATTTCTGCGTGACCAGTGTTAAGTAAAATTTGTACATTTAACATCGAAGCAAACGGATTCTGAGCATTTAATAGACTGCTCTCGATTTCTTGTTGGAGCGTTTTGCTGTTTCTGCCTTGGCAGAGTTGTTGACGTCTTACTTTCTTGCCTGCATGATTTGTGACTGTGTCGATATTGTTCTCTGCTTATGCTGTAAATGAAATTTGCTCATGTATAAAATCGCAAAGAAATCTTCATTGTTTGCTTGTATTTTAAACAGACGTGTGAGGACTGCTTCAGAATGGTTTGCGTAACGTCGAAGTGTGAAATTCCAATTGTTGTTATTTCGCTGTCCTTCGCCAACGCTCCGAGGTCGTATAACATCGACGTCTTACAAGAATTTGTTTCTTCTGTATTTGATGCGAACCTGGGTGTTTATACCTGCAGGCGATTCACTTTTTTTTGTTTGTTTAGTTCAGTTTCATTTATGCTCGGTTTTTCTATTACTTTCGCAGTGTCCTGAGGGGTTTGCAGCACCCATCTCGCTTGCTTGCGCTGTGGGCGACTCGGCTGCTTTCGCAGTGAATGCTGCGTTAATGGCGAATCAATTCAGCACCCCGTGTGAACCGTTTCCTTGCACGCTGCCATAAATGCCGAGCATGAGGCTGGACAAATCGCAAGTACCGTTTTTCAAGTCTTCGGTATGCCACAACGAGGAATCCAATCCTACTTAACAGCTCCGATGGCGCATACTCAACCAACTGTACGAGTTAGCCGGTGCTTTTTGTTTGTATTAAATTTAAAACGTCCTTTAGGCCTACTAGAGAACCGTGGCATAGAGCAATTTTAGTATAGTTCACTTTGTAAGTGCTTTTTTTTACAGTTAATGTTGAAGGATATACTGAACACAATGTTAGGGCGCTAGAAAGAGTATAAGACAAATAAAAAGGGCCAGTTTTTGTAGTGAATGTTTCATACCGCCTACTGTTCCGTGTTTAATCGCAGCTTAACATACGAAGTTTCGCAAAATGCTCTTAATCCTGTATTCTTATAGCTGTTTTTCCAAACCTGGAGTATTAGTTGTAACAATGTTTTTACGTAAAAACAGTAAGACGTACCTAAATCTCAGCAGCCAATTGTTTGGATGAGGTACTGCATTACCAAAAGTCAACAGTATTGCGAAATTAATGGCTTTTGTGTATTTTCATCGCCGGCATCCAGAAACTAATCACTTTTACGACCAATCGACCGAAGACGTATGTAGAAACTCTAGCTCGATTTTTTATTGAACTGTTATGTCATTCCTTCTGTCCATTTGTATTTATAGCTCGCTAAATGTCAGTAAATTTTCGTGCAGTAGTAGCTGTTTGTAATGCTACCTATTTTCTGGGTTTCATGAAACGCTGCGCAAATCCATAGGCTACATGCATTTTCAGACAATAGTAATTCGGCTGTTATTGATTAAGCAACGCAATTCACCCAGGGATCTGTGGTTACCAACCTGATTTTTCTTATAGCATTCTTTTTGTATCCAGCGCTTAAGTGCAGTGCTGGACCGTCGGGCATTGACACGCAACGTGAAGGTGTAGCGCAGCATTGGATTTGCAGCACAGGAATGATTTTTTTGTGCAAGAGTGGCGTTTACCAGTAATGGGCTAAGAAACAGATGGCTGTCTTGTTTTTAGCTTTGGTGTGTCTGTCCTTACTAAGCATGTTTGTTACGATTCCCTAAGTTTTGACCCAAAACAATATTGGGTCGCATATTTTGAAAAAACGTTCCCATCAGCGTCCCCCCCAAGAAAATTTTACACTGAGCAAATGTTTGTTTTGGTGCGCTAGCATATAGACACACAACCAGTGAAACGTTTCAAGTGTTAAAAGGGTTATCCGATATATTATACCATATTAAATTTGAAATGCTGCAAGTGCCCGAGAATGAGATTTCACTGCGCAAATGGTCTTGTGTTACTGCGCAGTTGCGCACTTTAGAGGGAACGTTGGTTCAAATTCTGTGAAAATTTATATGTGCCGCACTTCTAATACAATCGGTAATGTGAAATTGTGCATAGATCAGCATTATTTTCGCGTTCGTGGTTATTTCTACATGCATCTTTTCGATGCATCTGCAGCCGTGTGGTAAGTTCAAAGCAAGCTGCACGGAGTTTTCATTAATGTTGGCTAGTCCAGTGCAGCCTATTTAAGTCTTTACCAGACCTGCTGCATTTTTAAAGTGAAACCATTGTCACGAATAAAAATGTTCTAGCCCAGGGTTTTCAACCTTTTTCTGCTCGTGGTCCATTCAACTAAAAAAGGTATTGATGGTGGCCCAAAGCTTATAATCTCATAGATTCAACGCTTACATAACTTCAGCTGCTATGCTATGCATAGCCATTCTCTTAAGTAGCCTATACGGCTTCGGCTAGCATTGTAATGTAGAAGTTATGTCACAGACTTCAACATTGAGATCGAAATTGTTTGCTATTTGACCCAGAAAGTAGCTTATACAGTAGAATTGCTTCAGTCTGTAACGTCACTTAATGGGACCGGAGTAAAAGCATCGTTACAAGCGAATTGTTATCAGTGATGGAGTCTCAAGACCCATTTCTGCGAGTCTCCGAAGGTTTCAGGTCACGAGACTTTGAATATCACAAAGAAATAGTTTAATAAAACTATGTTTCAACGAGTTTTTAGTTTATTTGCAGGTAAGAAACAACCAAAACAGGTCGGAAAAATGCCAGAAAGTTTGAAAACAATTGAAGTTCGAAGTGATAACATTTTTTGAAAATTTTCGAAGTCTCTGTCTCGACTACATCACTGATTGTTATAGCCCGGGGGTGGCCAAACCTGCTCTATGACTGAGCGCATATCGCAAAACCCAAGTTACAAAGAGCCGCGACATAAAAATGTAAAAACACGAATTTATTTGTAATCGACGCTTCTGTGGCATAATTCTTTTTTGAACGACTTCGGAAAGCCCAAAGAGCCGTATTCAAATGTTCGAAGAGCCACAGTTTGTCCACTCCTGTTATAGCCGAACTAAAATTAAGTCGTACCTAATATAGCTTTTTAGTTCAATGCCAAACCTGACAAGGATCAGAAGTGTTCTTTGGCTTGTATTGCCGCTTGCTGTATCATGATTTAGCGTATACTCCGATGAGTAAAGTTTAGTCACGTCGTTCTCGGGATGTCGAAAAAGCTTACGTCCCGTTTTCGCTGTTGAGCGAAACAACGATTTCATACTTGTTCCATAGTGGATACTTTTATGCGCTTCTCCACCAAGACTATCGATCAAACTAACTTCAGTCGTAACAATCCCTAATACTCTAGGCTACATCAGTGTTTTTCAACCGGGGTTTCGCGAGTGACTGACAGGGGTTCCGCCGGAATTGCCGGGGACGAAAATCGCAACAAATGTTCTATGGGGTGGCAGCAATACCACTGTTTCACAGGTTTATTACAAAAACTACTGTAGGATAGACACTTGGATCATTGTATAGGGTTCCACAAGCAACGCAAACATTTGCGGAAGGTTCCGCTGAAGCAAAAAGGTTGAGAAACTGCTGTAGTCTACAGTGAAACTAAGATTGCCAGACGTCCGTGAGCGCCAATAATTGTCCTTGAATTTGCTATCAAAACTCGTTATGTCCTTGATTCTTGAAAAACATCATGTTGTCCTTGCATATTTTCCGGAGTCCTTGAAAATTCTTGAGTAGTTTTTAAATTGTTCAATTTTGAAATATTGATTACATTGAACATTCAAGAATAAACAATGTAAATGAACAGAACAATGTGTACATTTGTTTCATCTTCAGTTCTGTAGTAAAAAGCTTGTTGAAAGGGTGAAAGTAGCCATGGGCGTCCGTAGAAATTTTCCCGGGGGAGTACAACGTCGACACTTAAACGGATGTTCACAAAACGCTTCACTGTTTCTACACCACGAAGAAAATGCCCCATGAAAGCATGCGCTCTATTCGCATCTATTTTGAAATCTTTTTCAAATGGAGCTGTATAGGTCTACGAATTCACCAGTTGCCAAAAAGGTGTGCTTTCTGTCGTCCGTTACAGATTTTTCTGAATTGGCGCATATTCATACAACTGAGTCTGAAGTGGACTTGAACTATCAATAAATACGTTTGCGGTTTTCTCGTTACTCCGTACTGATTGAACAGAATTCACTTCTGAAACTTTTTGTCCGAATTGTTTTCTGCACTTCGCCTATCAGAAATGCTTTTTCTTTTCATAAACTTCCTAATATCCATTTTTGAGAGCACATTCTACAAATAAGTCATAATTTAAGAACAATCAATGACCAGATCAATATTAGCGGTGAAAAACCATGAAAGTTAGACACTCTCACAATGAGAAATGGGTCTGTATCTTGCCACGACTATCGGACAATTTACTAAAATTAGAACAGCACGCAGGCGCAAAAACTGAATAGATGAATTATGAAAACTCGCCACAGCCAATATAGGTTTGCACTTAGTACTCGCTCAGAAGTCAGAACTAAGCCTTAACGATCAAGACTTATTCCACAAGCCTTTCATAGAGATATTCTAACAAGCCACGTAGTTTCATACTGTGTGAAAAGAAGCCTGCAGGCGGATCCAGCCAGTAAGGTTAGAGGGGGTGATTTTAGTAATATTTGCAAGTCAAGTCTCATGACGGGTTCGCTACTATAAGAGGGATGAATTATACTTCACAACACTTCTGTAACAAAACAATGGACTACGCAATGGCCTAATATCGCAAATGCTTTCTGAATTGTAAAAAATCATGGTGAATAAAGTGACTGTCGTTAGGTTTTAGGGAGGGCGATTGCCCACCCCTGCATAAAACATGCATAACCAAACACAAAATAGACATTTAAACTCGTCAGAAACATCGCTATAGTACATTCCAATCTTTAGCAGCATTTTCTTTCCCCGTAATTGCACTGTCGTACATTTGTATCTTATTAATAACATCGATCATTGTACGATCATTTATACATCTTTCCAATATTCTGTGCGCCCTGCATGGTCAAGTGGTCAAAGTCTCGTCAGAAGAGATTTGTAATGGACATGCAGCACAGACAATGTTTTCCCAGAACCAAGCCTTTCCGACTGAAAAGAAGCCAAATTGGCAACCCTGTTTGCCTCGATTGCTGCTGCTGGCGCAATCCTTGATGGCATTCTTACGTCACACATGCCACTGCTCAAGGATTGACCGTCAAACTTACAGTAACTGCGTTACTACATTCGGTAGTAAAATATTAGTGTGGTGGGTCCAGCCCACATAGCCGAGCTATACACTTTAAACTGTAAAGAAAGGTTGCAGATGTCTTTATAAACTAACGTTGCCGTATCTGAAGAGGCAAAATTCCTGACAGCCTCAATGGCTACTTTTCGCGACAACAAACAAGCGCTAAACGGCATTTTCAGTATGCTCTTACAACTACCATTCCACAGCAAAACAGCCAACAAAATAGAAGTTCTCATCTTCACAGTACATGCACATTTTTTCAAAGCTGTACCTAATTTACTAACTCATGAGCCAACTGCAAAGTCGCTGAAGAGAACTCATACAAGCAAGAATTGCCGGAAAGTTGTTTGTTTCGTCGCGTTTATCACGGAAATCGATAGCAACAAGGGCTGGAATGCTGCCAGCACAGCTGATAAAAAAGCTACAGTTTTTGCTGACACTGCCAGCACCAATTTGTATGAGAACGCATTTCTTCTGCACATTGGAAGCAATTCGGTCCAAGCGAAAAGTGGCTTATTGCCTTGAATTACCAGAAAGCGAGCAAAGCACAGTTGAATGCACATGTGGCTTTAGGTAATGTGTAGCCAATGCGTACGACAGTTACCCGCTTTTGATTGCTTGTGTAAAAAGGATGCTGCAAACAGCCGCTACTTACCTTATTCAAACAGAATGCAGATTGCATGCAGCAGTGAGAATAAAACAAGCACAGTGCAACTTACGTTTGCGGCATGCAGAATCGAACGCACTGCCAACATGCATTTTGAACACTAGACGGTAGCAGTGAGCAAATTGTTTGTGTGAAGTACAATTGACACAGAAAAAGTGCGGCGCATCAGTTGCTTCGCACATGGCGACAAAGGTCAATCGGTGTTACACAATCTACAGAAATGCACCTACAATGCAAGCATTCGTTGTGCAAGCAATGATTTTTTTCACGTGGGAGCCTTCATGTGACAGATTGTGCTCTGTGTCTGGTTCGTACTGTCCTCCCGCCTTGCTTCGTCATGAAATCTGCAAAATATGCGTAAAATGTCCATTTGACTCATGCTGCGCGACATTCACGTTGCCTTTATGATTGTGTTTAGTTCTCCCAGAACCTGGGAGGGTGGCGGGCCATACCCGAAAGTACTACACCACCGGAACAACCCGTGAGCAGAGGCGTAACGAAGTTAGATGACGCCGGGGCAAGAATCAAGTTTGGCGCCCCCATGTTCGAACCTGAAGTCTTTCGGAAGCAAACGTACTGTATTGAAGAAAGCACTCGTGACATTGTTGGGACTTTTCAGCGCCCCTCGCAGTCACTCGGCGCCCGGAGAATTGTTCCCTCCTTGCCCCCCCCCCCACCGCTTTTGTTA
>JGI24022J15233_10006141_pt1 | contig 12951 bp, 5 predicted proteins | sample Ectturendosymbi2_FD_15233 | JGI IMG/M metagenome (IMG submission 15233)
CCTTCCGGAGTGTGGCAAGTGGTCTGCGCGGCACTCATCTCCACTTGCTTGCGCCGTGAGTTACGCGACTGCTTCTGCAGTGAATGTTGCACTGGTGGCAAGTCAATGGCAGCACGCACGTAAACCTTTTCCTTACACCCACATATCAGTCCCGAGCAGGAGGCTGGACAAGCCAAAAATACCGTTTAGGAAGTCTTCGGTATGACCCGACGGGGTAACGAAACCAGCCTAAAAACTTTGCTGGCCCGTACTCAACCAATTTTACCGTACCATTTCGCCGGTTAAGACTGGATATTACGACGCAAAATAAAATCCTTGTGCAGTTTCATAAGTATTTTGTTCTCAAGAAAGTACAATGGCGTCTACTGGTGGTAAGCAGGGTTTTTAAAGATTTAGCTTTGGTGATCGCTACGAAATTTTGAGAGTTGTCTGAAATTTTTGCCATAAAATTTGTGGTACGCCACTGGCAGTAGCTGTAATATATACATTGCGAAAGATGTAAATGCAGTCAACAAAGCAACAGGGAATTTCCACTTTTTAACAAGGAATAATTTCAGCTTTAAGAAAAGAACAACTCTCAAAGTGGACATGAAGCAAAGTATCAGTGCTTCAAATTTACAATCATCTGCAAAAAGATTATGAGTTGATATATTGGCAGTACCAGGATGAACTAAAAATCGAAAAGGAGAATTTGCCAGGCTATTTGATAAAAATACTTTGAACTTGGCTTTACTGTAACTCAATGGAGTGAACAGTTGCCGCGGCCCTTATGTTTATTGTGCTCCCAAATTATCTCAAATGATGCAATGAAACCTTCCAAACTTGCTCGTCACTTTCATTCGAAGCAGGGGCGTGCAGAGGGGTGGGGTGGGCGCTCGGGACGTCAATCCCGGGGATCCAAACAATGAAATTAAAATGTTGTAACTAAATGCTTCTTCGCATTGTAAGGCCACTGACACATACTGCATTGATTTAATTTTTCGAAACTCAGTTTGTCAACACTGGTTTTTACGTATTGCCTGTATTTCCCACATTTCTCAAAACTAGACTTTGGTATAGTGGCACACAATTAAGCAGTTGGCCCAGGCATCAGCAAACCTATGCACGCCCCTGATTCGAAGCACGTCAATTTACTGGCAAGGAGTAGGTTTTACAAAAGTTAAAGACGTCGAAGTATTTTGCAATTCAACTCAACGAATGAGCTGACGTTACTAATTGTTCCATTCGTCTTTGTTTCGTGTGTTACACGGGAAAAAAAGATTTCGAGGAGGAACTACTACGTTAACTTTTCAGGACGGACCACCGGGATAGAGATATTTAGCCTTATTAAATAATGCTTTATTGGAAAAGAGATACACTCTGAAAACTATGTTGCAGTGTGCACAGATGGCACTGCAAGCATGACTGATTACCGCCTTGGTGTGGTTACAAAACATTTTAAAGTAGCGCTTAAAGAAATCCTGTTTACTCATGGCATAATCCATCGGGAGCATGTAGCTGCAACTGCCTACTGGTTTAAAAAACGTTATGACTAACGCGGTGATATTGTTAAGAAATTCGAAATCGACCAGTGAACTCCAGACTATGCAAAACGCAGTGTGAAAGTGTTAATGTATGGATTTTTAGCATAAACATCTTCACTAAAAGGAAGTAAGATGTTAAAGATGGCTGTCAAGAGGGCGAGTTCTTTCATGTCTTGTTGAGGCAAAAAAAACAACAAAAAGTTTTCAAGAGAAAGTAACTCTGTATTAGTAATTTTTTTTGCATAAAATGTGGATGAGTAAGCTTGCGTATTTGGTGGATATGTTTTTCCATCTCAACAAGCTTAATACATCTCAGCAAGGGTTTTGCACAACCAAACTGAGAAACAAGACAGATGCATTCAAAAAGAAGCTGGTCCTTCGAAATAGCTCTCTGCAGAAGGTCGATACAGTGATGGTTTCGACTTTAAACGATTTTTGGAGAAGTGCTGATGCCAGTGCTAAAGAATCACTGTATTACGCATCATAAGTCAACATTTGTAGGAGTTAGCTTAGGACTTTGTCCATATTATTTTCCTGAATATGAAAATCCTCGAAATGAAACCGTATATGATAGCTTTGGTTAACAAAATTATTGCGATAACCTGATGCATACATTGCGATTGTATGTTACCAGTCCGTAAATTTTTTTTGCGTTTTTTACCGGTCCGATGAGATAGAAAGGTTCAGAACCACTGCTGTAGTCAATGCCGGATTAACCATTATGCTTCTAAGACTTTAGCTTTAAGCCCTGGAAAAATGTGGCCCTCAATTTTTCTTTTGATTTGTTCTTCTCATTACAAGTGACCACTGAATTACCTCCTAAAATTTATCAAGTTTGATGACATATCTGATCACCCTAACTAAAGCAATTCAATTCTTTTGCAAGACTTAGTCATTTGAAATTGCATTTAACAAAGAGAGGAGGAGAATAACATTATTATATCTTATTTTCCTGTTTGCTATATGTGGCTTTGCAGCTATGTTCGCATAAATTATATGCCCTTCTCCAGTACACAGCTTTAGGCCTACAGCACCCTCAATCCGACCCTGGCTGTAGTAGACGTTATAAGCAATTTAGCGACCTTTTCCCACTGATCTTTGCTCATGAAGCCTGCATCCGCATCTGTGCTGTGCACACACCCTATAATGACAAACTTTACAGCGAGTAGTTTTGAAACTTGGACCGCTTTTTGCTTCTTCCAAAAAAATGCAAATCCTTTTCTATTTCTTCGATGTTCTTTTAACTGAAGCTGGAAGCACAACCTGCGTTGCTAGAAGTAGAAACACTTCGGAGCTCGACATCTTATAAGCATTCGCAATTTTTTAAGAAACTCTTTGCAGCTGGCTGTGCTTGATTATTACACAAAGTGCTATTTTCTAGAATCTAGATGAAACAGTTTTGAAAATTTAGTTTCAGTAATTGAGTTCAACCCTATAGAAAGTTTATATCCAGTCATACGCTAAAATAATCTGATTTTGTTTATCTTAACTATCTAAAATTCAGGGATCGGCAATTTTCAGATTTTTTGACCGGATACGGTCTAGATAGTGTTTCAGTCCTACTTAACGCGGTTATAGGTGTTTATTATTTCAACCGGCCTATGTAATTGTACTTGCCGCGGTGCTGGAGTACGACCAACGCCTCCTTTGGCATTTTCTTTTTCCATTTGGATTTGTTCTGTTGCACATGCAGTGGTGCGTTTATACAATCCCTAGAATATTTTTCTTTCCCACCGCGATAGTGTTACTGCAGTCACAGTGACTCTATTTACGGATGTTGGAACGGATCGGAAAGATATCCGCGGGTTCTGTTCGCGAAAAACTGCAGCCGTTCGGTGCATGCCTTCAACACATTTTGCGTTTGACTCATACAATAAACGCAGAACAAGCCGTCTTTGGTAACGTTGTTTCATCTGGTCTCGTGCGCCTTCTTGACCCACCGAAGCGGTCTAGTACTAGTAGTCCAGAAAGGCCGCTAACCTCTGAATTCTAAGGCTTAAATGCTGGCAAAGAATTTGCAAATCCAAGTGGTTCTAATGTATTTGTCTGAGTACTAAGCAAAAATCACCAGCCTGGAAGGCGTGCTTGAAAACATCAACAGTTCACAAACAAACTGAGCGAGCGCCACGCAAACGACGAGCAGTTGAACAACGATCAATCATAAGTACACTGCGGAATAACAAGTATGATATAATTAACCAATCATAAGGAGACATACCATCCATTGAACACAAAGTAATTCGTAACACGACGTGGATTTGTAAGCACGCTGGGTAGCACAACTCATGCTCAACGACCAAGCTTTCAGTAAAGCTCTTTGGTCGATGAAGAATCCTTTTGTAAGAGACCAGTTGCAGAAATCGCACATTTCACCCCACAGAAGATGCAGACGTCTGCAAAGCCAGGATTGTGCCAATTAATAACATTCTTTGAGAAAATAAAGATCAAGTGCTTTGGTGGTGCAAACCTGCAGCATTTGAAAACGTTTCGCAAGTTTAGGTTTAATAACTTTCTAAATGAGATTACAAATACATGTAATCGTTTAAAACCTCCGTTACATACGATAAAGGCCAGAAAATTAAAGCAACCTACTTTTTGAGATTCGGCTTTTGCGGGATTTGCATGTTGTACGGCGGTTGCAGTGGCAAGTGTAGCAGTGAACCTAGAAAATCGTAAAAATCGTTATTCAGAAGAAAAAGTTAAGAAAATATTTTCTTTTTGTTATTCAATAATGTTGTTTCAAAAAACCACAATTTTTTGGAAAGTTGTGGTTGTTTAACTGCTGGACTATTTGCAGACAGATATGCAAACAATGTTAAAGATGTGAGGTATCTTTGGGGTTGGAAGAAGAATTAAAATAAATCTTTGCAGTCTTCAATGCAAGGCCAAAAGAAGTATAAGTTTAGAATACAGAGAATTTTGCATTCCATCACTAAAAATCGATCACCTTTGACCGGTGTTTCACGCAAGGCCTGATATCACCACTTCTCTCATCAGTTTCATTCAGATCGAATATATCTTCTAGTTCATTAAATTCCTCTTCCTGGTTTTCCCAACTTTCTTGTAATTCAGATATCTTCGATGCCTCTGGTAAAAAGAAAGGAAAAATATGCAAGAGACATGGAAAGAAACTAATTTTACTGGATCATCCAAGTGTTCAGCAAACCATGTTTCAAACATTTTGTACACATGCTTTGAAACCAGCCTTCAAATAATTGCAAGTAAATAGTAAAAATTTGTTTCTATGTTCGTTAAGACGACCAAAAAAACATGCGAGAATTGAGAGTTCGCACTGAAAAATGTAATTATTTTAGTAAAATTTCTCAGTATCGTATTTTATTTTTTAAACAGTTTTTTCAAACAACACGCGTTCAAAAATTTTGTTTCAAACGTAATAAACATTTGTTTGCAACGCACCAATAATTTGTTTGAAACGTAATAACATTTTGTTTCAAACGTAATACATTTTTTATTTCAAACCTAATACTACTTTGTTTCAAACGCAGCCAGACTTATTTGTGCATAATTTCATGTGACAGAATGTTTGCTGATAAAATAATTAAAGCCTTTTGGAACAGAGAAAAACGGGAAATCGTGTTACTGACGATTTACCGATAAAAAGGGGATTTCCTAAAAAATCACCCCGTGGTGTCCCTACTTGCCTCATTCTGTGGCCAAAATAAACTTTTGCGTTTTCACGTATCTTTGTAAAATGGATTATAATCAAGCATTCTTTTTCAAGAATGGAGAAAAAACGAAACCTGTTTGTTTCGAATGCTACCATGCAACAAGAGAAGGAGTTCCGTTAATGAGCCAAATGCATGTTGAAAAAGATTTGCCTGAACTTATTGTTTGATAAATTATCCATTGCAACACCGATATGGTTTGACTTCGCATTTTGGACAATCGCTATTCCTGCAATAATTTGAACAAAAACTTTACAGTTTCTTTTTAAATTGCGACCAATTACTTTCAGAACTGAGCGAGAATTGAACGTGGTGGTGGAAAAGACGGTAATTTAAAATTTTCTAAACACCAAACAATACAAAAACAATTTTGTTTTGCGAAACATCTCAGAAAACATCAAGCAAAATAGACCAACCTGAATGCATGGCCACACAAAAGACGAACAAGAACATGATTGCGATAGCAACTTTCATTGTTTTTAGCTGCTGTTGGTGGCTCTTCGAAGAACAGTGAAAAATCAAAAGGCTTATTTAGCCAACAATCCAAACCAACTTGATGCCAACTTTTATTTCGTCGCTGCAGATGGATATCCTCAGACCACCGTCGTTCCTGCAAGCAAAGAAATGCTCAGATGGAGAAGGCCGAGCACTCCCGTTTCCTTATAAACAGGAAAATTTCCTGACAGATTGATTGTGGCAGGTCAAACTGCTGACGCCATTTGTTTTTCGGAGTCACCTGATGCTATTGCACCACGTTTCGTGTCACGAAAAGAACGTATTTTACATTTGTCGCAGGCACAATAAAGATGAATTTCGTGAAAGACACAGCTTTTTCCAATGACACAACGGTCTTGAGCTGAAAGGATAAACTTGATAAGCAATGTTTTTAGAAGTGGAAATGGCAATCACCAGGGCAACCAAAAGTCAATAAATTCAAACTTTTTCTGCCTTTTTCATCGTTTATGAAACATCCACAAAACAAATTCCACGCTGGTACCATGAGGGAATTTAAAGTTATTAGGTCAAAAAAGTTAAAATTTATCGTTAGGTCAAAATTTCTTATGGCATAGTTTTTATCTTTATTATTATTTTATTAAAGCTACAATAACAGATATTGACATGCTTTTGCCAGTTTAGTTGAAATTCTGACATAATGGTATATTTTTTACGACCTCAGATGTAATAATGTTGTTTTGCCCATTGCTGGAGAATTGGAATTACTCTAGGCGTGGTAGTAGACCTACTTGATGTTGAAGTATAACAAGGTAAAACCTTTACAGTGAAGTCAGGACATTTTTTGACAGTGGAAATTTCTCTTGTGCGTTTGGATTGATTTTCGTCTACGGTTTGTTACCTCTACTTTCGTTGGGTTTTGCACACTTTTGATAATTCGTTTATTTCAAGAGAAAAAATACGTTTATCATATCGGTTCGATTTCTAATATATGCTTTGTATTCTGCGTTCCAGTTGTAAACGCAAAAAATCGATAGGTCAAAATAAAGTCAAAATTTGTGAATTATAAGTCAAAATTCAAAGTTTTTAGATCAAAAAACAAGTTGCCTTATCAATCACATTTTCACGCCGGCCTCAAATTCCTCGAGATATGCCAACATTCTTCATACATTTCTACAAACAGGGACGCCAGAGCGACAGTAAGGCAGGTGGGTGATAAAGTTCTTGTATGGCATTCATATGCATATTGTAGGATATGTTACATCGAACCTGAAAATAATCGTGTTTTAATCCAACAGTATTTCGTGACATTTTATGATAGCAGAGAAAAAAGATCAATTGAACCGTTCAAAATGCAACAATTAGGTTTTTCGAAAAATTGCTTCTATCAGTTGCACTGGCATCAGTTGCTCTGCTTGCTTGGAAAATGATAATGACATCGAAACAACAGGTCTTTTTAATTTAGGCTGGCATGAGCATGTTGACCGGTGTCAAGGGAAGTTCCTGACTTCACGCCATGTGTGCATGCACAGAGCAATATTCTACATATCAAATACGCTGAGAAAATTGATGATTAGTGCTTAGGGGTTTAGTGTTTAGGTTAGTGTGTCGGGTTAGGGTTTGGTTTATAGTTAGAAAAAGAAAAATAATTGAGATCTAAGACTAAGTTCAATATTTTTCAGTTGTTACAGTTTTTCCCTTACTGTAGCTTGTTGTGGGTATCAGACAACTACTCAAAACGTTTTAAATGACACAACACACATCAAAAAATTAATCGCCAAACTTTATTCCTTTACTCTGAGAAGAAAAATAGCTGGCATACAATAGTAGGTCGGAAATTTCGCAGAGGTCAGAAGTTTCGCTTAGCACTGGTTCTGCATCTTGATGTCAGCATTTCCAAAACCTGCATTGTAGTTCAGAATTGTGTTGCGGCCCTTTGCCAGGGCTGCAACCCCGCAAACAGTGCAAAAATAGATTTTTAATAAGGACATGTGACGAGCAAAATGTGTTCCGAGTCAGACTCAACACAAGTGTCATGTGCGCAAATCTCTCTGCCAGACATCAGCACAGTCTGCTGATTTTTGGATTTTATTCACGAGGTGGCAGTAGCAAGGATTGTCCAATTGCGGGAAAGGCGGGCGGATGAAATAAAATAGAACTGCACGTGATTCATGACATGTGCATCACTCCTTCAATACGGATTGGTCAGGATGAAGCATCAAGGCTTCAATTCTGAATCCAAGTGCTTCTTGTGGCCTGTTTTTATGAGCCTCGATTTCCGTCACGGTCTCAATAGTCCGTGTTTCGGTATCGTTTTCTCAAAATATTCGATTCATCATTTAAGTTTCACATTCTGCATTAAGATGAAATAGTGATGAAAAGATGAAAGCAGAGCGCTGTCGACTGATTCGTCGAAAGCATACAGAAAACCTAGTGCTTTTAACTGCCATTCTGCCTGAAATTTCTCATTGCAGTACGTTTTCAGATTCCGATGGCTTGAACGTAAAGCCAAATGAATTGAAACTTGTTAGTTGTTGCGTTAGTCAGGAGTTGCAAAAAGAAAAATAGAGAAGTTTAAAATTCTGAGTTGTGTCAACAACAAAAAAGTGAAAACCCTAAAACAACTCAAAAATTTGATGCTTTTGAAATGCAAATTAGTAACAGTACCAAGAAAGAAATTTTAGGCTTTGAATGTCGGTCTTGATTTCACTGACCACATCTCAGTTTCAGTGTTTGACGCTTGAAAGGACCGCGCGAACCACTTGCATGATTCGACTCTTCAGCCATAACTTACCAACCGATAGCACGAGGGAGCTAATTGAAACATCAAAAGATGCCGACAATTTTCTGCGTTCGCAGTTTAACAAATGGGCACTTTCGGATGCACTTTCATCGGGGCAGCGTGATTCTTAAAAAGATATTTTGAACTTCCGTAGCGTTAAGCCTCAACTACATTGCAAGTCAGAGTATCTCATACGAGTAACCATATATTTGGATTTGCTCCCAAATGGACGAATTTCTATGCATTGTAAATTTTTTAAATTATTGACTTTCTTAGCAATTCGAAAGAAAAGGATGGATTATTGGACCAAACTGCAAATCATCTTTGACATCAAATCGTTATTTTTTCCATTTTTTTTAGATGCTGATTAATTTTATTTAATGTCGGTGATGAATTTCTTTCAGTTTCAATTTTGGTGCGAGTTTCAATTTTGATTTTCTTGCACAGTTCATGGTAAAAAGTTGGCCTGCAATACGTAAGTTAGATATTTTGAATCACATAAATTGTCTTCAGAGTGATGATTATCACAATTTTCCGATGAAGGTTCTCTAATGCAGTAAATATTATAGGGCGAAAGCAGAATTGTAAGTCGGGTCGGGCTTTTCGCATCGGGCCGGGTTTGGGCTTAAGTTTGTCAAAATGTTTTGGGCCGATTTCGGGCCTGCATACACAAGTTTGTTACACCATTCGAAGCAATGATTTTTTTCTTTCTTGAAGTGCATTTGTTCTACTCACTGCGGTGATTTCTGTGAGTGATGTGATTGTGCTTTTCTTCAGATAATTCTATTTGCAAACACAGCTGCGTTCTTTCGTTATGTGTTCGGATTAGGGTCATACACTTTTTCAGAAGGCCACAGCCATCAGGAAATTAGCACGGGATGGCACTGCATCGAAAAGATCAATCACTTACGCGATTCTTCCCTTGTGTCAAGAAACGATGGCCTGCTATCCGACTTTTCATGCCTATAGCGCTATCCTAATTAGTTCCTTTCATGCCTATAGCGGAATTGAGGATAGTTTCGTGAAGTTTGTTTTTATGTTGAAAAACATTACATTCCGCAGTATTAGCATTGACTAACAAGCTGAGTTTGTGCTTGTTTAAGTTAATGTTTTGGTCAAGTTGATTGCTATTTTGGGTGTGGTAAAATCATGTACCTGCAGCTACACCCGCACACTACGTTTTTTGATACCCCGCAGTTGCGCATATCTTGACTCACTCAGTAAATTTGGCTTTCGGGCTTCAAACATAAATGTGGGACCGGATTCGGGCTTCAAAATGAGACCCATTCTCAACTCTGGCCAAAAGTATCCTTAAAAAAATGTTTCGTCCAAGTCACACTCGACCTTAAATTCAAGCTGTAATTTCAATTCCAACCTCAATTTTTGCATATAGTTTATGGAAATGTTCACCTGCAGAGACTCAAGTAATGCATGTTCTTCTTTAATGCATCTCAGATCATGATCTCCGCTATTGTCAGCAACACATTCCACACGCCATAAAAGGAGTTTTGCTTTTGGGGCCTCCATTAGGCCCGCAACCAGAAGGGGTGCAACCGGGAATTTTCCCCCCTCCTCCCGAAAGTATCAGCTGGTTACGGCCCTGGCCTCCATCAAATGTTTTTTAATGCATTTCAGGCCATGATCTTTGCTACTGAAGTTACTCAATTAGGCACTCGGCGCTAACAAGGAAACACATCACTACCATTCCGAATCGGATAGCTTTAATGGGTTTCTGGGCATAATATTTGCTATGTGAGCAATGACCAGGGCCAGCACCGCCATTAGGCGAACTAGGCGGCTGCCTAGGGGGCTGGGCCAAAGGGGGCGCCCAAAACTCAATTGTGTGATTCAGAAAGTGAAGAGCGTACACCAAAACAAGGGAAATGAACATAATGAAAGTGAACGAAGCACACGATCATATAGTTTATGAGAAGATAAAGATACTACACTATTTCAGGTTTGCTGCAGAAGGGTTATTATTTTTCCTAATAATTTCAATTTCACGTATACTAGGCAAGCTATCTCGGACTTTGGTATGAATTTCATTCATGTAATAAACTTTTCTAATGTACTAAACGTCCTTCGTATTTCCTTAATGCATGTGATAAGTAGAGTAAGGATCTTTGTATAGGAGGGGTGGGTGCTGGAATGGATCTTGTCTATGGTGCTCAAAAGTCTTTCAGTGGTGTGCTGTCAGGACCAGCAAAGCATGCCCTCCAGGCCACACGTTATCAAGCTCACTACAAATGTGTAAGGTTACCATCTCCGTTCTTTTAATTTCTTGATTCTTGATTTTTCCTGGCTCCACCGCTTATACCCGAGTAGATTTATGTCGAAGTCTTCACTAAATCATGTTTCAATTATCAAGTGTAGTTAGATTAGGAAATGCAGCTGAAACTCCAGCATTATTGGCGTTAGTAGCCTAGTCAGTAGCCTAGTCAAACCAATCGGATTTAGATTATAGGACGCACCACCTTAATTTATATAACAATGAGGTATCAGCTGGCACGCAACATAACCAACATTTCTGACCTTCGCGAACGTCAGAGCTTTGTTGTGCATGCAGAACGTCGTCGATTTAAGACACCAGACTGCAAAAAGATTTTTGAGGCCTATGCTAGAATTTTTGTTTTCAGTGGTCGTCAACCTTTTTTGTTCAATCGCCCCCCTACATGAACTATGCTTAAAGTGCTAATGAAATAAATGGACATAGAGTCGGAGGGATATGCGACAGTTCACGGCGAAATATAATTAAGCTAAACTTAAATCACAACTTTTGATTAATATTCTTAATCGCAGCAAAAGTCGATGTGATGACTCAGTGGTAGCAATGTTATGATTGTTGGACCATTTTTAGTATCTTCAAAGAAAACGAGATTTTTCCTCTTCAGGAAATGGAGTTCGGTGGATTACGTGCCACGGTTGATTGAGCAGGATGGCGTCATAACCTATGACGGAGCGCTGAAAATGGACCTTGTCTAGTGCGCTGGAATGGCTTGCGTTTGCCCTGGCTATGACACAGCACACTGTTTCATACGGAGAATAAGTCAAATGAACAATGGACAATGTTTTATTGTTTCATAGGACTCAGCCAACAAGCAGAAGCACTACAAGAAGCCATTGCACTAAGCAAACCAACCATTAGTGAACAGAAGAGCAAATAAAAATGCAATGGCGCAATAGTTGATCAGTGTAAACCAGGGATTCCCAAATTAGGGTACATGTACTCCTAGGGGTACATTTGCCTATCTGAAGGGGTACATTTGAGGTTAGCAACAGAAGGGAAAACGTACCTTTATACATTACTCATTTCAAATTATTTATACATATGAATTTGTCCGAACAGTTTCATGATACTAATAATGGTATTATACAAGGGGGAGTATGGAGTCCATACCTGTTTGCTGTTTATTTGGATGGTTTATCTCTTGAATAAACAACATTAAAGCTGAGTGTTATATATGTGAAGTCTTATTGAACCACTTGATGTCTGCTGATGATATTTGGATGTTTTGTCCAATTTTACTGCAAAGTATGCTTGATGGGTGTCAGGTTTAGGCAGAATCGCATGCAATTATTTAACTGCAACAAAACTGTTTGTATGACGTTTAAGGCTAAGACCGCAAAGAGCACGGTCATCCCGTTGCTGACATTGGGTGTACAACGAGTAAAATATGTTTCCCACTACAAATATTTGGTAATTCTATTAGATATAAAGCTTTCAGATGGCAGAAACATTCAGAGAAAACTACAAGATAATTATGCAGTAAACAAGCTGCGATGTGCAATATAATTATGCAGCAAATAAGGTACATTATGCAGTAAACAAGCTGCGGTCTTCTTTTTCTCGATGTTCGAACTTAGTGAAAAATGTAATTTTTCGTTCCTTCTTTACGTCCATGTGTGGATCACAATTATGGCGTGATTTCATGCAGCAAGGCATACATCCACAGATTGCGTGTGGCCTGGAACTTTGGTTGCAGGGCTCTGAAAAACCTGCCGTGGCGAGCGAGTGTTAGTAGTCATCAGGTTCTATGTAACACTCCTACGTTTGAGGCCTTATTGAGAAAAATGTGTACCTATTTCTTGAACGATGCAAAAAAATCAATCAGATTGTTTATACCAGTATTAGTCCTTATTCTTTGAACACTGTAACCTCATTTTACTTTATGACTGGGTGCCTGGACGTTACAGTGTTGGTTTGAGGACGCGTGCAGGCCACAACGCATTCGTACTTAACCAGGCCTTGGCCAGGGTTGGCTCTATTTCTTAACATGCAATTTTCGTGTCCTACTCTGAATGTAGTGTTGTACCAAGTGTTACGAGTTGGCAAACAACTATGTTAAAGAAAGTGACTATAATGTAGTGTTGTATGAAGTGTTACGAGTTAGCGAACAAGTGTCTGTAATCCTGTGGTCCTACCACCAACGCCGTTACAAAACGTTCTGTGTCTGTTATTATCAATCTGTGTTGTGCAGATAGTTTGTGCTTGTGCTCTATGGACTTC
>JGI24022J15233_10006143_pt1 | contig 12949 bp, 5 predicted proteins | sample Ectturendosymbi2_FD_15233 | JGI IMG/M metagenome (IMG submission 15233)
AATAATAGTGTTAAGAATGTGTCTGTAACCCTATGGTTCTGTCTTCAATGCAGTTGCAAAAAGTGTCTGTAACCCTGTGATTCCACCGGCTTCTATGCCTTGTACTACGTTCTGTTTTGTCTGCTTTCATCAACCTGCGTTCTGCAGAGTGTGTGTGTTCATACTATGGACTTCGTGTCTGCTCACAAACTAATAACTTAAATTAAAGAGAATACTTCAAACATGCACTCGTCGAGTTTTGGTCGAAAATTCAGAAACGATGTCTTCGTTTGCCACAGCAGCTGTTTTATTTTTTCTAAAACATAACAAAACCAGATGACATTTATACTATCGCAGGGGTCTAACGAGGGGGAGCATAATTCCCCGGGCGCCGAATGACTGCAGGGGCACCAAAAGGTCCAAACAATGTCACAAGTAGCCTAGTTTCTTCAATACATTACATTTGCTTCCTAAAGACCTCAAATTCGAACACGGTGGCGCCAAACTTGCTTCTTGCCCCGGGTTCTGTCTAATCTCGTTACGCCCCTGTACGGTCGTGTGTCATTCACCTGCGATAAGGTGTGAGTATCCTCACCACACAGAAGCTTGCTTCGCATGTGGCTGTCGAAACTCGCTGCAGTTAAGCCCGCGCTCAGCAGCAAACATATGGTGGGAAAAGCTGCTTTTCCTTCTAAAACCATTTCAAAAACAGGTCCAAATTCATACGGGTGTTTTCATTTAAAAACACATCAGGAAGCTTTGAAGAGACAATGCTTTTCACTGTAGTAGTTTCAGCATCGAGAAGATCTTCACTGATATTTTTGGTAGTTGAATTGACTAGAGTAAAGAGGTTGCAACTCTTCCTTGTCGAGAAAGCAATTCGATGCTGGTGAAAGAACACGCAAAGATTTGATGCGAGGCATATCAACTCCGAAAACCGGTGGCTGAATTCGCTCTGAATGGTATAAATGATTTCAAAGTAAGATGCTTTCAAATTCAAACTCTCACTGTCATTGTCAATTCCGATGTGTTTTGTCATGAATGACGTCCTCTCTGAATCGAGATGAAAATGACTTTTTCGCTTGTTCAAATGGTGGGATTTAGTTTCGCTTGTTCAGAGGGTGGGATAACTATATCTTGCTTGCGCCACACACCAAGTACGGAATACGCGCTTGCTGCATTTTATGCTGACTTACGCCAGTCAGTGCTGCACTTATCAGTACACATGCTGAAGCATTTCTACGTCAGACACAGAATTCCCTAACCTTTTTTCATCAACTTCCAATTCGCGTACATTATCTTACTGGGTTTGATTTGGCTATTGCAAGAAGTTCTGTTTGACTACAAGCAAAGCTAAGACCAGTCCATTGTTCCCTCTAAGATGCGCACCTGCGCAGTACCACCAAATCATTATGCGCAGTGAAATCTGATTCTCGTACACTTGCAACATTCCAAAACGTTGGAAAAGCAAGAAAACAAGAAGTTATTTGAAATAAATGTGTAGGCCCTACTTTGTTTGTATTTTCATAAGACTTTCTGCTTATCCTAAATTCGAACAATTCACGAAATTTGTAATTCTTTTAGAATTCTGGCAACTCAGCTTTTAAATATTCAAGCTCACTAAAACAAACATTTGCTAAAATTTTCTTAGAGGGAACGCTGGCCATGACTTTATATTATAACATCACCATAGCCAGCTTGCTAGTGCCATGGCGTTCGCGCTCACAGAGAGACTGCAGAAACGGTTTCGAAAGGACAATCCTTAATACGATTTATTTTGTAACAATGAGGTTACCTTTTAACGTAACGTGCGGTGATGTTGCGAGTTTGCGTAACGATTAAACAGTTTGAAAACAAACATTTGCAAAATTGATTAATTTTTCGAGTTTGATTCATTTGGGGGTCACAAAAAAAATTGGGGGGCACTGCTCCCGAATGCCCTCCCGTGGCTACGGGCCTGGCGCAAGGCCCCCTGGATTTTGAAAATTTTAGCAAAAAAGTTTGTTTTCTCAGTTTCGAGTGGAAAAAAACAACTTCACCACTTTTGGCCCCCTCTGGAAAAAGCCCCTAGTCCCCCCCTTGGAAAGTCCTTCCGACGCCCATGCAATCATAACAATTCCATGACCTCTATTTTCGATCCTTTCTGCACTAAAACTACTTCGCCCATAAGATGACAATATTTTCGATTTTCGAGGGTTGTTGCAACGCTCCTTTCTCTTCAGTCTCGTACGCTCTGGAATATTTGTACTGTTTGGGACGATGCGTATTCTCGTGATTAGCGCTAAGCTCATTTCTATTGGTAAGAACACGAAAATCTACAACACCACGACTTTGATGAAACAGANGTTCACATGTTTGCACAAACCTCACGCGCTTAACTTTATACAAGAAAACACGACGTATCGGAAACATTCATTTCGTGGACGACGATGTAACTTCCCTTGGCGCCAGTGTAACTGAACTTAAAGTCCATTCGAATTACCAGTCTGACAACTGTCATTCATCGCATCACATGCTGTTCGGTGGAAGCGATGGAGCTTCGAATGTAAGATCGGTAAATGATGCACTTAGTAAAACTCCTGCTCCAAACAGTGCGACGTTGATCAGCATCTTTCTGCAAAACATGTTTTAAGAGTCATACCGTCTTTGTTTATAAGAAATGTCCATATTTTGAAATACTATGTCTTAAAGAATATTTTTGTCCTTATTTCAAAGAAATGTCCTTTAAAATATGATTTGCGTCCATATTTTTTATAATTTTCTGTACTGTAACAATTTTAAATAGGCAATATCTGATAAGCAAACTTACCATTTCCATCTGATCTTGGACACTTTGTAATTAAGGTTCTGTGAGGTATAAAATTAGTGCAATCTTGCAGCACAAAGACGTAACGCATTATCAGGTATTGTCAGCTTTGTAAGCTATCTAGGCTGCTAAGGAATCTGAGGAAGATTTATTTCGTAGTGAAGGTTTAGCACTTGAGTCAAGAAATTAACTAACCAAAAAACGTTTTCCGTGACGATTGCAAGAAGGAATTCGAGATGCACGAATTTTTTTCCAAGAATAGCCCTAGTTATATGACAGTGAGAATGCCATGCTCAGCGCAATCAGTGCTGTAAGCGAAATAGCTACTTTCCACTAATTTAAGAAAAAATATTCGCCAGTCCAATTGCGTGAGCAACTTCGTTCCAACTTTTTTAGAACTGCTGTCACGGCATTTTGTACAGCACAACCTTGGAAAGCTTTGAGTGCTACAAGGCAACTTTTCCTCAGATAACAACTGAACGCACGATTTTGTTTCGTACTTTAGCAGCTAGTTTGCCACTGACAATCAAAGCAAACTGCAATTCCCGTCTGTACATACTGCAATTAATCTTCACCACAAAAATCATAAATCCAACTGGTGCAAAAATTGTGAAGAACCAAGTTATTCACATCATAGCAAAGAAAAACTTTTGAGTACAGAAATATAAAAATGATAAAAAATGTGGAAATTGTTGTACTTGCTTTTCAGTTCTTTGAAGACAGGTAAAAGACAAAAGTGGATTCGTTCCACAACCCAATGCTAAAAACGTCGAAACATTCAGTTTTATTTTTTGTGTTTCGTAATCCAATACTTCCCTAATTACAAACGCCTCGAATTATTCAAAAGTGTAAAATTAAATGTAACTACAAGCTTGACATCAGAGGTTTGTATGGGTTGGTTTGAAGTCAGTAGAATCCAGGCCGGACCGAAATCGCTACAGGCTGTGTTGTAATAACGTCAGCTCATGAACGACTCTAGCAGCGTTTTTTCTAGAGAGCGACCGACAAGGTTTTCTTGGGGCCGATACCGATACATCGGCCATTTATGGACCGATAGCCGATATTTCCAGAATTTTTAAATCTTGTTTTCTGCTTCATTATCAAAATTATAATGTATTCTATGCCTTATCTTTTTTTCAAAAACTTTAAAAATCAGAATTTGTGAGCTAAATTTTTTCAAATTGCAGCAATTTCAATATTTTGCTATGATTTTTAATAATCTGATTAATGATGTTTTTGTTTCGGCTGCGACGGCCGACGCGTGCTCCATGGTTCATCTAGTCTGCTTGTTTATGAAAACGCACTTGCTAGCGTTGCTGCAAGATAACTGCCTTGACTTGCTTCGTTGTGCTTTCTTGCGCAAGTTGTCTGTATGCGTGAGGAATATAACAGTGTTTTATCAACACCTACTAAGCCCGTTACAATCGGCCGTTTCGGCCGATGCCGATATATCGGTAAAACCCAAATATCAGCCGATATGTCGGTCTATCTCTAGTTTTTTCAGTAATGTACCTACTGCATAGAAGTCAAGCTCATGTGTAATTGCAAATTCCATGAGAAGACATCTGCTGCATGGCCAGTCTGAACCTTTCAGCTTTGTTGGAATGGCTAGGTTGGACCAGAATGCTCTGTAGTATGGGCTGGGTTTTGAAATATTAAACAGAGCAGGGTATCGGCTAGAATCATGTAAAATGTTGGCTTGTGTGGGCCTCTACTTATCACTGATGACAAAATTTGGATGGTTTCCAAAAACAACCTATATCCTGCGTTGGTTTCAAACAGAGGCGCAACTAAATCATTGGACTCTCACTCCACTATTCCATTTGTTCGGGAAAAATGTTAGAGACAAGTTTTGTAGTTCTCTTTGACATAACATTTTAAAGTGAAACTACCCAACTACAGTTTCAATTCTTTCTTTAGAACCATAACACTTTTGACTAGAACAAAGCATTTAGAGTAATGTTTTTTGACCTTAATTTTCAAGTAATGAAAGGTATTCTGCATTGTCTGAAACAATCTTTAAAAATTCCCATCCAAAACAGATGAGTTTGACTTCAGCTTCAGCAGAATAGGAGGGAGTTTTACTGATGCGAGGTACTGTGACTTTTTCAGGGGATGATGTGGAACAGTAACAGTTCTTTATTCACACAAGTCTTTGGTCCACACATTTTCACAGATTTTGTTAGCAAGTTCTCTATCAAGCTGTGAAATACTTTCCTCCAAATGTAATAGACTAACATTACCATCACCTTTTGTTCTTGTTGGTGAACCAGTCTTTGACAGATTCTTTAAAGCTCCTTGGAGGAGTGGCATCAACAGATGGCTTTGCACTTTTAAACATTTTTACTGGAAGTAAATCTGCATAGGTACAAGGCAGGTGTTTTTAAGTTATGGCAAAAATTAAAACATGATTAATAATATATAACCAGAAAAGTACTGTACATGGTTATCAGGCTGAAAAGCTGTATTTACTTCACAGTTTGGGGTCATACTAACAACTCAAACAACAGTCCTTGCTTTGCATCCTCTCTTGTACTTGGCATTAATGTTAAATAAACAAGAAAATTTTCTGGCATTCCTTTTTGAATGTTGCAAATGGCATGCTATACTGCACGACCTAAGGTGCCAAGCAATAATGACATTGATTCTTTTCTACATCGATAACAAAAGAAATAACACAGTGTATAAAAAGCTGCAAGATAAAGATGCCTTGGAACAGACAACTTTCCTACTAAACTTAGGAAATTTCAGCAAATATCGCTGCATTTCACGGAACAGAAATATTCAACTTCTGCACCAGAAAAGTTCAATTCCCCAGTGATCAAAAAAGGAAATGGTTGCACTCGTACACACATCTCAGAAGATTTTTTTGACAATTACAAGCTCGTAACCATATTTTTATATTTTGATATCTTTCAAAAACTGATGACCAAGTCATTGCTTGATTTTCTTGTTAGTAGTCATGTTTTGCACAGAGACTAATTTTGGTTTTGCCCCTGTCATTCCACATTGTGGTGTTGCTGATGTAACTCATTTCACACTTAATGAAATTGACAACCTTTTTGCAGCGAAACTTGCCAGATACAGGCTAAGGGATTAAATGCTTGAATATGTTCTGATGTTAATCTTTCTAATGCCGCTCACCACAGATTTGTAAATCCATACCTGTAAAAGGAAAGGTTATCATAGAAGTCCCACAAGTCAGAACCCTTGGGAAAATTATATTTCTATTTTATGTAAATCACCTAACTCTTGCTAGATAATTTACAAGTATATATTTTCTAATGACGCTAACATTTGGCACAGATTTTAACACTCTAGTGATTACCCTGTACAGGTACAAGTTTTATTCTGCGAGGGTGCCATAGCCCATATACATACAGGATATCTACACTAATTTATAGATATTTGCAACCTTCACAAAAATACTGTAACTGTACTAAGATCAAGACTCATTTACACAGTGTCTGTCTCTATACTAAGCAGGCTGTTGCAGGTGGTTGTTGGTGCAAGAATAATCCTTTTGAAACATGGCAGGTAAACACCAACCAAAACACCCAAAATTGCTTGGCACACTGAGGCTATTGGCATGAAGTCAGTCTGGCTCCCAAAGCATTAAATGACTAAATGCTAAAATGGAATTATTAGTTTGGAAGAATGGATCATCAGACAGAAATTGTATTCAAACATCAAAAAGCAAAATTTGTTTTTGATTAAAACTTTCCACAGTAAGGCTGATATACTAACAGACTAAAATATAGTTCTTATAAGACATGTGCAGTAAAAAGAATATTTAGATTGAACACTAAAGTTAAAAAAATTGTCATCTTTACTTAATCCTTAGTGTATATATGACATTGTGTAGAACCATCAACAATATGTAGTAACAATGTAAGGTACAGTCAAAGAATTGGCCATATTAAAAAAATGACACAAAAAAGTTCTTAAAGACAGTACTTACTAATCAAAGATAAAAGATTGAATGATCTAAAAGCAACAACAGTTCTTCATATCAAAGAAACATATAAATTAGAAGTTGGCAAAATTATGTGCAAAAAAATATTATCTAACCAACTTCCAAAATCTTTTGACACATATTTCACCTACACGTCTACCCGCCATCATTGCAACGCATGACCAAAAAAGAAATTGTTTTTGTGGAGAACCTTAACCACAAAACTAAAAACAAATCACAGTAAATGGAGTCAAACTGAGGGGCAACTCTTCCATATTTGAACTTTCAAAAAGCAACTTTCAACAAATTAAACAAGGTAACAATTACTTGTACCATAAATTTACAATGAACCACTAGAAGAAAATCTACGTGTTTACATTGGTGCAGCCAAATGAAGTTTTTAACTCGTTGGGTGCGATGCTGTGGCGTCACGTCTAATACCTTACAGTGCGAGTCATTGGTGCAAAGCAGTGTCGTGTCTGGTCGCAAATTAGTTGTGTTGTGCGAGAAGCACTGTCTGGTTTTAAATTGGTTTGTGGTTTTGAATTTATCTTGTGGCCATAGCTTACAAACCAGTGGAGCTACGAAAAAACTGAGACATTATGAGAAATCTTATTTCATACCACCTGCAATGATGTCATTTTTTATTTCTGCGACATCACTGTGACATATTACACCACGGTAACCACAGATCCCTAGTTGGTACATCCCGTGCGAAAAACAAATTCGCAAGCCATTTGCAAATGACCTTGTTGAAAACCGGGTACTGTAACCAATACAAGTTTTTTCACTATGATTTTTTACTGTAAACCACAACATCCATCGTTTTTTTGCCTGGATCCCAAGTGCACAATGCAGTGAATTGTAATGCGCCAATAAAAACAGTGAATTGTGATTGCCAAAAAAACAAGGAATGGTGGTATGACACAAAGGCACATTACACATGCTTCAAGGTGATATTTTCATGGAAATAAGGTATTGTTGCAACCTCTCCAGTGGAAACAAGGTATTGTTGCAAAACCACCGGAGAGGTTGCAACAGTATCATGCACCGTGAAACCCCATACACAATACAACATAGTCTCTTTGCATTTGCCACACTTGCTGCACAGTTTGCACTTTTTATGAGCCCTTTTCAGGGCTGTTGCTGGAATATCGCCATTTTCAACATGGAAACAATTAATTTTTATACCTAGAAATACATTCTATTTTACCTGATATGTCTAACTATCAACAGTTTAGCAGCAGAAAACTAACTGCAAACCAACAACATTGATTTCAATGTGAAACGTCTCCATTAGAGCATACAATTGTGGTGAGAACTCAATTGTGTGGTGGCAAACTGCTCCTCTGCTTATCTCTTCATTCTCTTAGTTGTGCGAACCCGATTGACCAAGAAAAAAGGTTTGCATGTACTTCAGACCAGTCATGAACGGCCTGTGTGATCAATTCGGTAGTAGATGAACGTTTCTGGTCGTACTTTTAAAGTGTATTTCGTAACATTGGATTACACTGTGTCACACGCTGCGACACTTGCGTCACAATGTGAAACGTCGCCATGTCGCACCCAACATGTAAATATAAAAATTGTTATGATGAAAACAACTAGCTTTAAATTTTAATTCCCGAAATACTTTTGAAATATTAACACATTGACCGCCGGCCTACGATATATTCATGGTTGCTGTCTGATGCTAGAACGCCGGTATGGTTTTTGCGCTGACGCTTGAGTGGGCAAGGCATTGTTTTAAAAAAGGCTCTGGATGGAAAACCACAGACGATAGTAACACAAATTCTGCACAAAAACGTCAGTCACATTGTGTAGTTTGCGAAAATCAAAATCAAAGAATTTTTCCACTTCTTTTGGAGGACAAAAACCCTAACTGGTCATTTGCAATCTGCCAAGAACAAATGTTTGTGAAGCAGTGTCAAAAAGTTGGCTGAAGCATTTACCTGCTGCCAAAAAAAATATTTATGCTCAAGTAAAAATTGTGAAAGCTCTACATGATATGTTCTAACTCAGTAAAAAGTTTTTGAGTAATTATTTATGCACTCTGCATTGGCATGCATTCACAAATGCTTTACACTAACAGGCCATTTGAAATCTGCCAAGAGGGAATGTGTGTGAAGCAGCGTCAAACACACGGGTGAAGCAGTTACTTGCTGACGAAAAAAATATTTATGCTCAAGCAAAAATCATCAAATCTCTACATGATAGGTTTTAACTCAGCAAGAAAATTTCTGAGTGATTGTTTGTCCACATTACATTAGAAACCGGTCCCAATGAAATGCAATGTGCCGAGACAATCAGCCACATGGTTACAGCAGGCCCATCTTATTTCCGCACTCGGCGAAATGCGTGCGTGACTGCAGGCAAAATAAACTATGGTTGCTTTGAAACACTCTCCTGACCACCGCACGTCAAATCACATTATACATATTTGTTTCTGGTTGCTAGAGACTTGTACGAAATGTTCATACTTTATAGAGGAAAACATGCGACGGTCGGCATTTGAAGTGAAGTATGAGTATATCGTGCACCGATCCACGAATATATCGTGTGCCGGCGGTCTACAGTTGGGCAACTCCCAGACAATCGGCGTTTGAAGTGTTAATTAATGCATTTTGTGGTATCAATGGTCTTGGAAAATAAGCTTCAAGATTCTACCTGTAAATGCATGACTGAAGCATACAAGAATGGCTGACCAATTAATTTCTGAACATTCAGTGCTTTTTCAAAATAGTGTGTGGGCAAACACTTTGGCTGCCGGTTCACGAATATACTGTCATTGGATATCAGGGAAAAACCAGGGATATTTCAGTTGACTTACAAACCCCATAGCTCCTCAGCCAATTATGCTAGAGAGCTGTTCAAACCTCAAAGAACTGGGAAAGTCTTCAAGTCTGCAATGAAAAAAAAAATTTGGTTTTGGGTGTCCATTTAACTTCAGCTCTGCGCAGGCAAATTATGAAGCATAATTTAACCTCATATCATCAGAACCTTCAAACCAGGGGTGGAGATTCTATTTACTATAACGGGCCACATGAATTGTGGAATATTGCTGGCGGGCAGCAAAAACTACTTAATTTTATCTTAAAATTCTACCTTTCTTGTCCAAAGGAAAATAAAGACTTTTCTTGACTTACTGTACACGTGTCAAATTGTCATGGAATTAAATTAGTTGATGAAAATTCAGATGTGGGCCATATTAACTGTTCATGCAGGCCGCAGGTTCCCCAGCCCTTTTAACTGAGTAACTTTTATCAAGTGATTCAAAGAGCACATGGCTTTAGCACATGATTTGATGTCTTTTTGTCATAAATGATCACTCCTTTGGGAGCTTTGAACGATGTACTGTTACTGCATTAGTTTACATCGCCAATGATATTTGTCATCAGTTTTCATCAGCCAGCTTATTAGTTCATGTCTTCAAGCCACGACTCGTTAAGTTAAACTTTAAGATCAGCAAGTATGCTACTTTCATCTCAGAAACTGCAGCTACCTTTAAATTAAAAAGGAACTAACACTTGCTAGTGTTATAATGCCTCAGAGGTCTGCATCTGCAGCACAAGCATTTTGTCTATGGCAGTGGCTATAGAACCTCNCGTGGATGTTTAAATTTGACCACCTCCTGTAGCATAACAGTGATGCACGACAAGAATGCCTGCACGTTCANGTGCTTGGTGTTGTTGCAATGGGAAAGGACGAGTGACAGTTAATGGTAGAAACATAGTAAACACAAAAGGTAAACCTAACCCTAACTGTAGCCCTAACGTTGAGGTAACCTAACGCTAACCCCTAAACCGAAAGTTTGGAAAGTTTTGAAAATAGTAAGAAAAAGTGGTCCCAGGAATTGAAACGTGCAAACAGGCACTTCTACGAAAATGTAAGTCCGCAAGGTGAGAGGTGAACTGAAAACCATTGGCAGATCACATTTGAAATGTATCCGCTATGCTATCAGGACACTGCCACTTGAATGCTTTATTCGAACCACATGTTGCCAGGCGGTATGGTGGAATAAGTTTTGAAATAAGATCCATGGGTGGTTCCGTAGCCACTTCCATTGTCTAATGCACTTGAAACTTCTATTTCATAAGGTTAAAACAAAATACAAAACCTGATTTGATCCAAGTAAAATATCTAAGCTTGGCATCACTCAATCTAACATGAGTACATTTGATGCTGACAGTAAAGAATGGCTTCAACATTAAGGTAGTGTCTATTTTACTGCCAAGATTCTGGCAGCAACTCATCAGCTGGAGCTATTGTGCCGCCAGTCGAACATTCGGTCTAGTGGCATGACACAATTCGAATGAAAAGGTCCGTTTGTCATGTAATCGGCACGCTGCTTGTAGTGTAGTGGTTATGCTTTCAAGTCTGGTATGCGATTGCTTTTTGGTTTGACTCTCACCTTGGCGACTTCCCTTTTTTTAAAAACTTTTTTCATAATTTTCAAATATTTTCCCTTAGGTGTTAGGTTTAGGCTTCACTTAGCGTTTGTGTTATGGTTAGCGTTGGGGTTAGTCTTGGGGGTTAGCATTAAGGTTTAAGGTTAGGATTACCTTTAGGGGTTAGGCTACCTAACATTAATTTCAAAGTTAAGGCCGCCAATGGCCCAATGTTCTTGTCGACCTATGCTAATAAAACAAAGGGTCGAGGTAGCCTGCACTTAGTTGAAGGTTAGAGAGTGCAGACCACCTTGACTTTTTCTAAATCAGGGATGACGAGAATGTTGTATAGCCACCAAAGGGTCAGTGTGTGGTCATATATTGCCTTGTCAACAGAATAGGTGCCAAACTGAAAGCTGAACTGGAAGGAAATACAGAACAAGTGACATGCATGGACAGGCTTCACTATCAGTGTAAATCAGTGGTTCCCGAAGTGGGTGGTACCACACACCTGGGGGCAGTGAGGAACTCTAGGGGGGTGGTGAAGCAGAAATAGGTGGTTGGGGGATGATAGGAGATCCAGTTTTTAATTACATTTCTGTTGTCTTACTAACTTTGAGTGACCACATGTCATAAAAAAACAGTATGATCAACAAACATGTATGCATGTGATTTGTAAACAAAAACTTAGCATTTTGGAAACAAAACAGAGGTGAAATGCTAGCAGATAAATTGATGAACAGCAGTTTCCATTACTAAAGGTAAGCTGCACAGTAAAACTGTCCTCTTCTATAATGAAATGCTTATTGGAATTTTCATCAGCTGTACTTCTTGGCACAGGTAAACTGCTACTTAATAATGCCCGTTTCATTACAGTGACTATCACCGGTCAGGTTTGAGACTGCACGCTTGCACTTAGACTCAGCCTGTAACCAAAACCGTGAGCTAATTTTGGATGGAGTGGTTTAATGATCACAAATATAATAATAACCTTGTATGAGTCCAATTCGAAAGTAGAAAAGCAATTTATATTTTTTTTACAGATATTGTTAGGTGCCAACAAGAATAAGCTACCTAAAAGGAATCAACAAGATTCCAGAAAAGAGAAGTGTGTTTCAAAATGCACTTTAACTTGAGCAGCACCAAGGAAATCCAGGGGAGAGAGAGATGGTAGAGTCAGTGGATGATTGCAAGTGTGACGGCTAAGTTCAAAAACTTTTAAAATATGCAGATCAAATTCAAACCTGCACTGCTCCGAACTCAAAATTTACGAAAAATGTGAAAAAAAAGTATTAATTGCTGATTTATCAAAGGACACCCAAGGGTTTAGAAGTGTTCGGCTAAGTTTAAGCAATGTGGTACACTCGGATAATGACGAAGAGAGTTTGTACGCCTGTTGCTGCACACAGAAGATGACTGTCAAAGGGTGTCATAGATACAGTATCTTGACTGTCACAGTCCACAGATATCTTTACAAAGTTCAATGAAGGTAAATTGCAATTGCAGGGGAATGGTGTTAACCTCATTAAAGCCAAATCAGCAATATTCACCTTCTTGTCCAACTTTAATGCTGTTCAAATGAAATCAAGCCCTTCATGAACTCTAACAGTTTCTAACTGCTAAATGAGTTAATTTACTAAATTAAGTTTTATATAAAAATGCATCTTTGCACTCATTCTTGTTTTAATCATTTTCAAACATCCAAAATATAGAATATGAAAAAATTGTGTTGATATGTGTGCTAGGGATGGTAGGGGGCAGTGGCATGCAGGGGGGAGAACGGGGCAACGGCCCCGAGCATCCAAGGCAGAGGAGGAATTG
>JGI24022J15233_10006149_pt1 | contig 12945 bp, 11 predicted proteins | sample Ectturendosymbi2_FD_15233 | JGI IMG/M metagenome (IMG submission 15233)
GTTTCTTAATTGTTAACTTGGGCGTGCCATGGACACTTCCTATTAACCAGTGCTCTCGCGGAATTGTCCTAAACGTGTGCTGTTCTTCTTCTTCAGAAGGGAACTGCCACACTTTCCTGTTAGTTAGTGCCCCGAATTATGATCTTTCGCTTGTGCTTGCCTCAGTAGTTCAAAGCGATGCAGTCTACTGCAACACTGTACAGGCCTATATAAAACGTCGCATCTGCATCGACCTGATGATTATATGGGTTTCACACCAAGCTGTCCCCCCGCATTTTTCAACAAAATTGCGCCCATAATGATCTTTAATGTAATTGTTTTTCCTTTCGCTGCATTCATGCGATTTCATGATTTGAGTCACAAAAATGAATAAATAAACCATACCATAACGGTCGGTTTCAGGTTTTCATAGTCAACAAATCCTTGCTGTGATTTGCACATCCGACGTTGACGTGAAGAAGGTTAAGTGCTTTTTTCTGAAAAACAGAAAAAAATTGCACATCACTGAAATCTAACCGAAAAATTTTAATTTACTACAAAGTTTTAATTTACACAACACATAAAAAACGAAATCGCAAAATTTATTCGTTTACTCTGAGAAGCAAAATAACTGACAAACAATAGTAGGTCAGAAATTTCGTAGAGATCAGAAATTTCGCTTGACACCGAGGTTAAGCAGAAATTATCAAATCCAAATCCATCAAAATAATGAAATGTGGGAAGATTTAATGCAGAATCCAAGCCAATGTTCATTTCTGATAAATGTTTGGGCATGCTACGGATCAGGGGCAGGACCAGGAGGTTTAATTCTTTCAGCAAAGTTGGGCTAGATTTGTGGAAATGACGGAGAGTGAAGGAGAGAAGTGGAATTGAAACTGATTTTACCAAAAATTTGGATCAAAATGACCTGGTAACAAAACTGTTAAAAGAATGTTGGTTCCATATTTTAGCTTGTTGGGCGCGATTTTGTATTTTGTTGTAAAAAAACATGTAGGAAAAATGTTAAATTTCATTTGACTCTACACTGACTCGAGCTTGCAAACCAATGACTCGAATTGACTCAAGAATTTTGTGACTCGTCTCAACCAAGTCATGACCCGATTCTGATTCGAGTCGAAAAAATTTTAGTTGACCTTGACTCGAAGAGCTTGCGGCTCTGACTCGACAAATTTGACTCCGGAACATCTCTGGGTGATTCTTTTGAGCTTTTCTATACTGCGAATAATTTCAATTAATCCCGATCTTAATCGAACCAGTCCCGTCACCACAGGGGGGCTTTGGTGGGCTTATCCCCGCCAAACAGAACTTCAATCCCCTCCCCAAATTGAAATATGAAACACTATGAATTAGTGGAAATTTTGTTAAATTTGAATGTGAATCCCCCTTGCACGAACGTAAAGCAACCCCGCACAAACGTAAAGCCCCACTATTGACGATTTTCTGGCGACGGTTCTGGATGGAACTCCAAGAGCTTGTGACTTGACTAGACTCTACCAAAAGTTTGACTAAAAATTTATACAATCTGCTTTGTGTTTAGTTTTTTGTTAGGATATCTTAAATGCATAAGTTTTTAGATGTGCTATATCTCGATTTTCCAATCTCCACTATCTGTTTCTTTATTCGAATTCCGATGCCTTCGATAGTTTACCATTTGTAAAAGTACGACGCCTATTGACAGGTTTATCATTGTGGTTGTTAGTGGGCGAACGAGAGTTGTTGTGGTTGTGAGGGAAGCCTTAGCGCAGTTGGATGAAGAAATCTAAGCTCTGACGCCAGGCTCATGCTGTCGTTGTATGTGATGATGTATTAGATAGAGTATCTTCGTATATTATGGTATGTTTCATGGAGTTTCAAGTATACGACACTTTGATATGGCAAAGTTTGTTATAACTTAAAAAAAGTATGAGGTAGCCATGTTTCATGATCCATGCGTTTTTTTTTGTGACAACCTAATTTCATTTGTGAACAAACACAAGAACAAAACACTAAACGGCAAAGGACAGAAAAATTAATTGATTGTTAATAAAAAATAAAATAGTGAAACAATTGATAACATAGGAATTCTTAAAATTATTTGTTACCTACAGGTTTATGTTTGTTAGTAGGCAGTGGCTACATAGGAAGTGTACGCCTGTGGATCTTGATATTTGAAATCTTATTAATACATCACTTGTAACGTGACAGTAATGAAAATAGAGAGTGCAGTTAGGCTTGTTAAAAACGTACTAAACATAAAATGTTAGGTAAACTTAAACGTAAAACCTAACTGTAACCATAGCCTTAACCTTAACATTAACCACCTAACATTAAGCTAACCTTAACCCCTAAACTGAACCCCTAAATGTCACCTCTAAACCTTTAGAAAGTTTTGAAAAAAGTAAAGAAAAAGTAGTCTCATGAATTGAAATGTGCAACCACTACTGTACTAGTACCAAAATGAAAGTCGCCAAGGTGAGAGCCGAACTGAAAACCTTTGTCACAGCAGACCTTAAACGCATCTGCTACAATCTACGATATCAATGCTGCTTAAATGATAAACTCAGCATTTTATTGGCCACTATCTTGTTAGTATGTTGATAGTTCAAGACTAGAAGAAGAAGTGGCAAATAGCGTTCATGTGTCGACCACTGTTTAATATTTTCAGCCAGTTCTGTTGTTGGTATATAAATCAGTTAAAGACGTTTGCAATTCAATTTAAAAAGAAAAATGCAGTTGCAAAATTCAACATGAAACAAAAGTTGTTAAGACAAAAGGGTAAAAACAAGTGTAGGCAGCTATGTCTGAGTGCTTTGTGTGGCGCCTCATGATTTATGTTTTTTCTTGTAATTCCTTTATCACTCCAACCATGTCAAGGATGTGTGCAAGCTGAATGTGTAATCAAATTGGTTTTATGGAACTAGTAAAATGCTAGCCACGAAATCTAACATTAATCAAAACAATTTACATGCTTTCGTGAGCATCCAAATGTGAGGAGTAAGGAAGTATTCTTGTACCTACTGCAACTGTTGATCCAAAAAAATCTTTGTTTCCTAATACTCATACTGATATTATTAAATGTTTTTATGATTCACATGAAATAAATTAAACCAGCTTTGTGTGAATGTTAAACTAGCAAATAAACTGTCATTGCAAGAAATAAAAAACTAATCGGAATTAAGCTGCTAACTTAAGGCGGGTTGTTTTTAAGGAAAAAGTTAGGTACCTGGTATAGACCTGTAGGCACCCGATTTCTTTGATTCTAAGGACCTAATTTTCTCTGATTCAAGAGACCCGATAATAATTTTCTCTGATTTTAGGGACCCGAATCCCTATGCTGGAGGTGCAATCCTATTTTTAGGAACCCCAATCCTATTTTTAGGGAACTTTTAGCGACCCGAATCCCTACGCTGAAGGTACAATACTACACTGGTGGTACTGATGCCGTCAACCAGTCCTCAATCTGAGGGTTTTATCTTATTTCAAAGGCAGTGGCTACAGAACCACCTGTGGATCTTCATATTTGAAATGTTATTCGACCACCACCTGCAACGTGACAGTAATACACGATGAGAGTGCAGTAGGCTTGGTAGAAAGATACTGAACGTAAAAGGTAAACCTTAAACCTAAATTCTAACCCTAACTGTAACCATAATGCTAACCTTAACACTAATCCCTAAACCTAACCCCTAAACCTAAAGTTTGGAAGCTTTTGAAAAAAGTAAAGAAAAACTGGTTCCATGAATTGAAACGTGAAAGCACTACTACTAGTTGCCAAGGTGAGTGACGAACAGAAAACCATTGAAACAGCAGACATAAACTCTACCATTACGCTTCCATGACAGTTCTGCTTGAATGATAAACCCAGTGTTTTATTCAAACCATGTCATGCAAGGCAGTTCTGTAGCCACTCCCTATTGTAAAATCTGATGTTAAAATATTCTTAATTTTTTCTCACTGCCAGATTACTAGGCCTATTTAATGATAGTTAATGTAGTTGTAACTGGTGCGTTGTTTCAGTGTTTGGCATTTCCCTGTCTTGTCTGTGTTTATCATCTAATGCTTGCTCTGTACTGCAATATGACTAATCATTTTTATGTTATTGTGTTATTTGAGTACCTGTCCCTTATTGTGTTATTTGAGTACCTGTCCCTTATATTGTGTTATTTGAGTACCTGTCCCAATATAGGACATGAGTCTGTCACAAAAAAATATTATATTATTATTATGTGCTGTGCTATACCCTATAGTGAGTGTTGGTTGAGCAATTAAATGGTTAAAAGGTTTTTAAACTTTTAAAGAAAGAAGCACTAGGATCGTATAAATCCAAAATCATCTAAATATGGAACAAACATACGAATGAAAAATCAAATGACCAATATGGTGATGTAATTGGTAGAAGAAAATGACATATTGCTAAGTTCTTAGAATAGAGAATATCTATTTTACGTTTGTCATAATTAAGGCGTCTTATAGCTTATACTCTAATTAGAAGAAGTAAAGTAGTTTTGTTGGCTTTTTTCTAAAGTAGTATTATTGAGTGTGTTAGATTAGAATTAGCAAAGTATACAGATCTGAACACTAAAATGTTGGCGTAGCATTTTAATATAAACAAAATTGTAAATGATTTAGAAAGTTGCATTATCAACATATTTACAATTATTGATGCCTCTGATGAGCAATGTGGATTAACAATCAGCTACGTTTACTGCTTATCTAACACCACAATAATGCATAGGCAACAAAATTATTGCAGAAGTATTGTTTAAAATATTAAACAACAAAACTGTATATTATAACTGTTGTTGTTGTCATGAAAAATGTGAATGTGATATAATGATCTATTAGCCCTGGCATGCATTTTCATGGTGTTGACTCTTATTGCCATTAATTTGTCAATTATTATTGGAAACTTTTTTTCTAATCTTTTAAAAAGCTATGGTATGTAATGAAAACTTCAGCTACTGTGTGCATTGGCTTTTATTCAGAGACCCTTTTTTTGTATAAACTTTGCGGTATTACTGCCTCAGAAATTAATAGCAATTCGTAATAATTTAGAACATAGTAGCTTCATCACAGGTAACAGCCTTGATAGCAAGTGCATAACAAAAATAATTGAGGCACCATTGGCAAAAAGCAAGTCAAGTAGAATAACATTCCAAGATGTATTAAACAAAACATACAAAAAACAAGCATTTGCCAAGCAACATCTATTTTATAATAGGCAAAATGAGACGGGAGCATGTGGCAGACAATGAGATTGGTAAACAGGTTGGGTATTATCCATGGGATATACATGACTGTGACCAGGCTTGCTTACAGGTCAGTATGCTGGCAGCATTGCCTTTGGCCCCTGCTAAGGATAAGTGCTAGTGCAACCAATATCATTCTCTAGGTTGGTCATGTCAGCCAGTTTTTTTGCAAGATTGTTAAAAAATGAGCAAGCAGTGAACTTACAGAACAATGGCGTTCGTAATTGCACCTATTTGAAATGTGTAAGTGTTCAAGAAGTCACATAATTTTCTTCATTCTATAGTCTTAACATGTGCTACTGCAAGGCTTGCCTGAGGAGAACTGGTCAGGTAGTGGCATGGATCAAAGGTGTTCATGATTGTTACATTNTACTCTAGGCTGCAACCTCTGAACATGGGCACAGGAACAACTCACTAGGTCCTTTGTTGTCTACCGNACTATCTAACAGATTCAATGATGGATGGGATATTGATGTGGATTAATGGTCTTTTAANAANATANTTTATTGCTGAATGTCTAGCAAAGCAGCCTNCATTCCTGAAGTAAGGGTCAGTAACATTGTTACCACCAGCATAGGATTGACTTGAAACAGGGCAGTCTGTACCTAACAGCGGCAGGTTGGCCACACTTCATGATTTAATTTGCAATGTTACACACACCATTCATTGCACCAAGAATTAATTAGTCACTCTGAAACGTTTACTCTAAAATCACTTGCATTTATGTTGTAAGTTTCCAGCAGCTGGATTTGCTACAGCACTCATCATGCACATTTGTATTAAACATTGTAGGCATTGGAAATCTAAATTCGTGATAGTTCCTTGTTGCCACTTTCTAAATCAACTCCCTACACCTGATTTTTTTCGGTAATAGACTTAAATGTTTTTCAAATGATTGAAAAAAATTGAGTCATTTCGGTCAGAATGTTTGAAAATATAGGCTAATGAATACTGCTATGGCAAGTTTTAATACAACTGTTAGATAAATGACCGAAATGTATTCATGACCAAAATATCTCAGCAAAGAAATGACCGAAATGTCTCAGCAAAAAAACGTGAGCCCTACACTGGTGGTACAGACAGCTGCTGTTCAGCTGGTGGCACATCCCTATGCTGGTGGTACATCCTACTCTGGCGGTACCAGCACCGCTGACCAGCTGTCCATTCCTGGGGCAAGACAGTTCATAAAGCTCTATGTTGTTGTCAATAATACTATCACACTGACACCTTGTACCTAACAAATTTTGGCACTGATTCAGAGGGCAGCTGCAATGTCAGAGCTAATCAGTTAAGCAGATTGCCCATACTGTATTAGCGACTGTGAAGGATTCTAGCCAAGCAGCAGTGTGTTTCTCTTGTACTATGAGGTAATGGCCTTTCTTCCATGGATCAGAGAGGCACTGAGCATATATAGTTTTGAAAGCCTCTCTGCAAGCAAGGCCATCCCAAACTAACTTTTTGTCTGCTTGTTGTGGTAACGATTCCCACTGTGCAGACCAAGCTAAAATGACAGCACTCATTTCTCTGAGAAGATCCCTTATGAAAAGAGAGAAGCAAGCTTTTGCCAAGGCCCTGGCAGACATAAGATGAGAGCAGGAATCATGGCAAAGATAGTACTGTAGAAGAACAAAAATCCTAATATAAAATAGATATTGCTTTCTGAATACTAGTTTTCTGTATGTTTGCTTGACTGTTTTCTTCAAACTGTGCTTTGATTTTTATTTGTTTTACTGCTAAAATAACATCCATATAAGACTAGTTATCAAGGCTACTGCCTGTGATTACACCACTGTATTCTGACATGTTCAATGTTGCTTATAGCAATGGGTTAAGATGGCAAAATGGGTTGTTAGCCTACAACCATGGGATGCAAGCCCTTCTTATTTTAGTAACCCTTGTGAACATCCAACTGAACTTTTAAAAATGACATGTAAAAATTAAAGTTTAGTTTAATAGGATAGTGTCATTATTTGAAAACTTTTATGAAAGCGCTTGGGCACCAATAAATTAACTGCTGAGGTGGATGTTCTTTTATTCTCTCCTAAATGTATGAACAACTTCAAAGATTGCCTGATTAATATTTTGTGAATGGTTAAGCAAGTTTTTTTACAAGCTACACAACATGTGTTTCATTGCAACAAAAGCAAAGTCAAAACAACTTTCTACCTCAAGGTAGTGTGATAATGAGAGTTTATTGAAACTATTAGTGGTTTGTGTCTATGTCACTAGTCAGTCATGCTTGTGCTGCAAGGAAGCAACAAATAACACATTTCAACTGACACTGCTTAAATGAACAGCACAAGGTGAAAGACAGCCACTTGATCAAGCACAGCCTGTATTTAATCCAGCAAGTTTCAATAAATAGGTGATGCACAAAACATGAGTTCAAATAAAAAAATCTTCTGTCTAAGATTAATGATTCAAAAACATCCTACAAATCACAAATATATCTCACATAAGAGCCATTACCCAGCAAGCAATCGCCATTTCACTTAATAGGAAAACACATGCAATGGTAAAGTCTTTACTTTATTAGAAATACCGTACAATGCAACAGGTTCTATTTATTGCAACATTGTTTTGCCATCATCAGTTGTTTATGTTTACATGACTGATATGTTCGTGCTGATGTAGCAAAAATGTTGGTGGGTTGTGAGCTTTCATATAATGTTCTGCAAATGCAACATTGTGGTTGTTTGGGTACAGTGTGAATACTACTCGCAAAACTATTTTCAGTCGCCATTGCTATTCACCAGAACACACTGCTCCATTTTTAGGTAATCTTGTCAAAAACTATCACTTCAATGACTTGAAAAAATCTACATTAACTACAGTAATATTTGTCTTGTGCTGAGATAAAAGTTTAGGCCATGAGCACTATGGTGTGTATTCATCCTCAAAGCTGCTGAGATTGGCTTGTTTGAAATTGGTGGTCACTGTGATGCATTCGTGCAGTTTCAGATGTTTTGCATTAGTTACTGGCACTATTTCGTTGATTTAGTTTTCTTCCAAAAAACTGTTACCTACCTTTTGCTGTATTTTTTGTGCTTGCTCATTGGTATGCTATATGTGATTCACATTTTTTATTGTGTAGCCCCATGATTTTCAACTGGTATTGTGCAAAAGGTGGTTAGCTTATCCATAAAAAATTCATTATGGAAGTAACCACTATTACTGTTTTATTTCTTATATTATGAAGAGTAATACAAAAAATGTTCCATGGCTCAAAAAAGTTTAAAAAACACTGTTCTAGTTAAGTATTTTTCTGCATTTAGTCAAAAGTAAAGATATTGATATCTTTTTACTAGGTTGCTCATTGTGCCAATCTTTTTATTGAATATTTGTGTTTCAGGTTTACAATATCGGTAGTATTTCTTGCCTTGTATATAAATAGTTGCATTGCTGTAATATCCAGCTTGCACTGTATTAAAACTTCAATCTTCCAAGGAGACAAGATTTTATAAAAGTTCTGAAAGGAGCACCTTTGAAGTGCTTTGCGGCTTCACACATTTGGCAATTATATTTGCATTTTCTAGATTTTTGTATTACTTGTATTCATTATGCATGTGGCAACCTCTTTGAAAAAGTTTCATCACTCTGCGATAATCCAAAGGAAGCCTGAGCAAGGTTTAGGGTCACAAGTTAAGTAATCATGAGTGGAATACAGTTTGCATCCTGTGTAGAGAGTCCCAAGGAAAGGTGTGGACAATGCAATGGAGCCAGGTACAGCTGCAGGGGGTGCAAGAGTGGAGAAATATTTCCTACCCACCTAAGGCATTTTCTGTTCCTACTGGCAGTTGTATTACTCATAATTGACACATTTTTTTATAATAGTGCATTATTTCCTAAATGCAGTGTTGATAATAATAGTTTTAGTAAAAAATATGTACAATGGTCAGTAGGACGAAAAAAAGTAGTTTAAAGCATTTCAACAAACCTACTTTCACTTGTGTTTCTTCTGTGATTTTTTTCCACCAGTCTATAACCAATGATTGCATCTGAATGAAAGGCAGTAGTCAAAGATAATGTTGCATGCGCCATCGTGATGTAAAACATTCTGATGCTGGTCACCATTTTAGAAACATGGATGAAAAACAGTTCTTTCTATGACATGCTTTTCATGTTGATAACATAGGTTTCATGGCTTATATAATATTAGTATTTGTTAGTATGCCATAGCACTGCTATTCTAAGTTTTTTCAAGTCACAGACCAAATTTTAAAATAAATGATAGAAAAAAATTAAGTTAATTTGCAAATATAGACTAGTGAATACTGTTACGATGACTTTTAATACAATTATGGGACAAATGACTGATATGTCTCAGCGAAAAAAACAGCTGGTATCACAATTTATGTAAAGCAAAATTTTCTTAAACTGTGAAAGTGTGGTCTGCCTTGACTATTTACAATGAACTCTTGCATTTCAGTGGTGACTTGTGACAGTTGACATAAACTTCTTTCCTTGTGCTTAAATCCTGCAATCAAATGAAAAGATTCTCAGATATGATTCTCATGTGCTTCAAGCATAGAAAGCCATTGTTTCTTTTTTCTTAGATTTGTACTTCATGTGGCAGAACTGCCTGATTTTTTGTGAGTAAAAATTACTCAAATCATGGCACATTTTCTTCAGATGTACTTTAATGACTAACTTGTGTAATTTTGTAATGTTATAAAAAAATTGATGCCTGTCCCAATTCTTGAAAAGCAGTTAATTGATGGTTTTCTAACTTTGGGCTGCATAAAAAAAGTTTATTTGGTCCTGGGTTTGGCATTAGATTTTTCAAACTTTTGCTTGGTACTATGGTGAAGGTAGAACTACTGCCATGGATTTCTTTGGTGTTTACCATTAATACATTGAAAAGTAAAATGTAAGACGTTTGATCTTGTGGAGGCACCTTGGCAATGTCTGCATGACTATCACAGAATATAACTTGACTTTGGAGAGTTAAACTAAGTGCATTTGCATTGAATTCCATCATGGGACTTGCATCAAAATTGAATTGTGTATGTTAAGCAAAGAAAAGCTTACATTCACTTAGTTTGTATGAAATCTTCCTGAGCTTTATTTGCATATATTTTGTTTCAGTCTTGTTGTCTTGAGTTGAGAACCTCCAGATTTTTTAATGGGAAAACCTAGGGTCCCTTTGGACCCCAACAAAAACCACTGTTATACTTCTATGAAACATTTTTACACTACAGATTATTGAAACTTTACCATACCAGAAAAAATTTAGGAAAAGAAGATTGCTTAGGAAATGAGCTGCTTTGCACTCCAGATAATAATCTCTGCAGCTTGCAACTGCAATATGATGTAAGGGTTGCTAAGGTAATTGTTGACTCGGTTACTCTAGACCAGTTATGTCAACCCTTGGCCTGCAGGCATGGGACCCAGTCTAGGTTTTTGCTGTAGTAAAAGTATTCTACATACTGACAACTTGTCCTTATTTTGATAATCTTGAATTTGACATTTTTTTGCAGGTGATCCTCAGTGCCACTTCATTATATACGTCTATTACCACTGCAGTTAGGATTCGAACGCTTTCAGGACGTTAGCTTCAGCTAAATTTAATTTGCTGAGATCAAAGTAAGCCATTCAGTGTGCTGCCCTCATCAATATGTCATTCAATGTGCAGCTCTGGTTAAGATATTGACATGATTTTTGACTCAGTAAGCCATTTGGGTTGGACATAGCTGCTCTAGACAATTTGAACGCTAGGAAAAACTGGGAAGTTGTAAGATTTTGTTTGAACGTTTGTTTCTTAGAAAAAATCCAGTAAATGTGGCAATACTAGTATGATTCTTTGGTCTCATAGCATGTGCTTAAAGCTTACCAACTACTCAGCAGACCATTGTACAGGTGAGGTTGGGGTACTTTTGTGACTTCCTGTATTGTTTTTACTGCTGGGAACTTTATTTTTGTCAGTGCATCATATTACAGTGAAATTAAGGTCTTGCTGGGTAAACTGTTCAGAAGGATTGCTTGCCTTGCTAAAGTACTGGAAGCTCAGCTATTTGTTACCGAGCTGGCTCAACAGCAAAAATGAAACCGCCCCTTGCAAATGATCAAGAGGCTTCACAGTATGTCAGCAATAGTGTTGATGCTGGTGGTGCAAAGCCTTCTGCAAAAGCATTGTATGAGCAGAGAAAAAATTATGCAAAGCATGAAGCTACACTGAGTGAAGTATCTGAGTACAGAGTTGAGGTGTGTTTGCATTATATTTTAGTATTATCTTATCATTTGGAACTTATAACCTTTTGTTTCATGCGGATTTTCTGTGACAAATATGCCAATTTAAAATAATGTACTTGCTGTTAAAATCTTTCTTTTCGGAGTGTATTAGTTGCCATTTTGCTTGACGATGCAAAGAAAATTTGTGCCGCAAGTCGTCTCCGAGTCAAGTTTGTTTTTGCCTCTGTTGTGGTGTAAAATTGTTGGTAGTGTGCTAGTTACAGCTGTTCCTTACTTTCAGCATCTGGCAACTTTTACTTTGGAGAGAAAGGGGGCGATGCTGACAGTTGATGACAGCATCAGAAAATTAAAGCTGCTTGATGCAAAGGGAAAAATATGGACGCAAGAAGTCTTTCTTTATGTCGATGACAAATGCATCAAACTGCTCGATGTTCAGGATCGTGTAAGTGCGTGTGCAGGCAAAGCGCACTGATGTACAATGTGTGTGCTTATCTGAATTACAAAAAAGCTGAGTTTTACTGCAAACAACACATAACCATCGTCAGTAAGATTTCCGCAATGAATTTTTCTGACATCGAAAATCTTTGGCGTTTGCTTTTTCATGCGATTTTGCCTTACGTTCATGTTTCACACTCAAATCTACATGATCGTTTAAAATCTGTCTGCTGTAAATTGTTTGTTATGAAATGATAAACTAAGATGTGGTCATTTATAAGTATTTCTCGAAGAGCTTGCAACCAAAATTTCTATTTCTCAAGATAAGCTCCAACGAGGAAATGAACCAGTGAGTTAGAAGACAGAGTAACTTTCGGTTGTTGGATTCAATCGGGATTAATCATTTTCCTGGTTTAACAATGTACCGACTGGCCAATGTTTTTTTCACAGCTAGATCGCAATCACGGGGAAAACCAGATAACTGCCTCCCAAAAATCCCATGAAGAAAAAAAATTCACTTGCAAGGTTTTTGATTCATGTCGAAAAAAGGTTTCCTCAGCAATCCATTTTCGCCTCCTAAATTTTAGCACGTTTGTGACTCTTGTAGCAACAGAAAAAGCTGCGTCGTCTGTGGAAAGCTACAGTGAGCAGTAAATAAGCGGTTAGAACTACATTTGGATCGCTGGTTTCGTTTAATTGGGTTTCGGCTGAAGATGACCGTTTTCATGCAGGAACAACTAGAGTACTTCGCTCTGTCGACTGTCCAACATATCCAACCCGTGATTGATGCATGCAGTTATAACAACATATGCGCAGTGGCGCTGAAAGAGCCGGACCAGAAAATGCCGGATATCCATTTGTATCAGTGTATCGACGCACCGGTAAGTGAAGAAGAGCGCGGAGGCCTTGGGTTTGCGTTACTGGGTTTTTGTTAATCNATAACTTCGCGACGACCAGNATAATGCTGTGTCGTATTTGTATTTCTGTCGTTCTGTTTGCGGGCACTCGCAAATACATCCTACATGTGTGTGACCTCACACGTGTCGTTTGGAGGCTGGCAGCCGTTGGACTGGACAACTTGGCTCCAAAT
>JGI24022J15233_10006150_pt1 | contig 12943 bp, 9 predicted proteins | sample Ectturendosymbi2_FD_15233 | JGI IMG/M metagenome (IMG submission 15233)
GGCACGAGCATCAACGTGGCACAGAACCAGCAATAATGGGGTTTGCGCCCTTGCCAGTCAATATCAACAAAGCTTAGGTTGTGTTATCGTAGAATGTACTGCTCGATTCCAAAAAGTGCTGCCCTTTCATTCTGAAAAGTCTGCCTGTTTGCCCACCATAGTTGGAATGTTTAATTCACCTGATGTGGCTCTGGCAGGCTTTTCTGATTAACAAATGACATTCTAACATACTTGCTTTGAAGTGAACTTACTGATACTCGATGAGATAGTAAACAAATCCAGAACATTCGTTTTTCAAAGCAGTTAGTAAACTTGCGAGAAGTTTTGTCAAGCTAATCAAACCGTTTGCTAATTTTGTCACAATTTTATTAACACAATGTCTGAAGGTTAACTGAATATAAGAAGTTCAGCTGCTAGTGAAACAAGCACGGGAAGCTTGAACAGTATAGATGCTAACCAGAGATTCCTAGTTTGTTTTGTTCAAATTTGGCTAAATGAAAAATAGCTAGTAGCAACGGCAGGTGGATTCCGGATGTTAGCTACGGTCTTTGTCTCTATTGCAAATATATAGTGCAACCGCTGATGTGAAGCTTACTACCAAACAAGATCCCTACTGGCCAGCTCTACTGATATCACAAACGTCTTTACGAATTTATTATACATAACATGTTTGCTTTTTTGCAACAAACCTCCTCAGGTTGCGTTTTTTGAGAGCTTGGTGCAACACTGCATTTCTTTCCTGCGCATGTTTTAAAGCCAGCTGCAGGTCTTTAACCTCTTCACGAAGAATAATCACTTGAAGGTCACCACTGCCTAAACAACAAAAGAAAGAGCTAAGCAATTGCTGCAAAATAACAACATCAATCAAAAAAGGCAAATAAGTTATGACAAATATTTATTGACTCTATCTCCAGGTCATCATACTTTAATGGCTTAATTTCTTCATAACAACAATCATCAATAGGTTTTCTTTTTACATTTTGATGTCTTGTTTACGTTGACACTTTTTCAATAACTTTAATCTTTATGGAAAGTCTGGCAAACAACTGATATGATTAATGGTTTGAAAAAAATGCAGTCCAAAACAATTCCTTTACTGCTTGCAAAACAGTGGTGGATTCATTAAAATTGCTAAAAAAAGAGCAGTATCAACAAGATGAACAAAAAACTATACTTGAGATGAAACAAAGTGGCAAGGACATCTTCTGCACAACCACTTAAAATAAATCACATGACCAGCAGGCGCATAATGTGTTGTAGGAAAAGGCAAAATGGTAATTAGCACAAACATAAACATAAAATTACTTGTATGTTTCTAATGACTACAAATTCAACTTCAGCATGAAATAAACTTATTGAACATAATGAAAACACATTCAAAAACCATGGTGATGGTATAGCAGATTTTTTACAAGCTAACACAGGGGTCTCAAACTCAAATTGCTTCGATGACAACATGAGGACTTCTAAGTAACCCAAGGGCTGCATCATGACGCTGACACAACAATGGCAGTACCTGAACCTTACTAGAAACAGCTTTTGCAACTTATTTTCTGCGAAAGGTATTATGAATTACAGGCAAATCATTTCAAGCCATCTCTACATTCATTGGAAAGGAACTTGTTCACTTGCTAGCCAAACACTTTTAAACTTTGGTGAACAAACTAAAAAACATAAATTCTTAATTATGTGAAAATTCCCAAAAAGCATTGTTGACTGTATAAAACGTCCTTGCGGACCACATACGGCCGGCTGTGTGTTTGAGACCCCTGAGCTAGCGTCTTTCCATCAGCATTTAGGTGTTATAAGAGCAAGAATATTCATTTCAGGGCAGGAATTAACGACTAGAAAAAGTAAAAAGTCTCTGTAAATCAACAACAGTTGGCTTACCTTGTCTGGCACCAGGTGCCTGCTGGGCTTCAGGAATACCTAAGCAAGAGTGGTTGACATTTCTTAAACTGTAGCACAATTTACACAGACAAGCAAATTTACACCAAGTACAAGTGCAATATACAGATTGCAAAATAATGAAAACATCAATCAATACACTTGCCTAGTACAGCATACAGTCATTAGTGCCAGAAAAACAATTACTTTACTTCCTTGGGTAGAATCTTTAGAGTAAAAGCATGTAAGGCATGCAGGAAGACATTTGACAAGAGGGCAAAATGTGTTCGCTTAGGTGAAATTTCACTGCTCTTATTTTACTTGTGCTTGTTGTCGGTTCTAATTTTTATTGAAGTATGGTTTTTGCAGTAGTTCCCATTTGTTTAAACTGTGAAAATATCTGAAGCATCAAAAATATCAACAGTGCTTTTACCAAAGATGTGAGAAAATGTACCAAATTTCAATGTATCAGTTGGTTAATTTGATTTTGTTTCATTCCTATGAACTGTTTTGTTCCGCCTCAAAATTAACCACTGATTTTCAGTTTCTACATTACTAGAGAGCAGCCACACTCCTGGACTACCAATAGGAGTGCTTGTAGGAACAAATCAATACACAGTGAAGCAGACAATGGTGAATACACAGTGAAGCAGACAAGAAATACTGCAGATTTGTTACAGCAGCATAATTTTCATTACTACAGTTTATGCTCATTTACTGGTGCAACTTAAAAGGAGACTATATCCTGCTGATGCCCAGCTTCACTCTTGCAGACTCCCAGGAAGTTATGCAAAATTTGAGTTGAATGCTTGTTGTACTGAACACTTCAAAACTTGTTTAATCTTTAAAACGTTTGCTGCTGGTGTACAATATATTTGTACTTTGAGCTCACGCATCAGCTGCAATTTTTGCGCCACTTTGCAACTCCATAACTCTCCAGGTGTTTGAGCTAAAGAGCTGTTCAAACCCTGAAAAAATGCGGCAAGTATTCTAGTTTGTAATGAAAAAATTTTTGGTTTTGGGTTTCGTTATTTTTGTGGGTGACATCATAGGTTTCAGGTCATTTTGGCTAAGTTACCTGGGGGATAGGGTTTTGGTCATTTTGGCTCCAGTTACCTGGCCCTGGGCCCAACTGCAAGGGGATGTATTTCACTTAAGTTTTTATTGGAAACTAGGCTAAAATTGGAGTCTTTGGAACCTTTGATTGGCTTTCTAGCGTTTCTGGTTCAAAAGTTATGGCTTAAAAAACAAGAAAATAATTAATTAATCCCTTAATTAGATAATTATTTTGTTGTTTTTAGGCCATAACTTTTGAACCAGAAACGCTGGGAAGCCGATCAAATGCCCAAAAAACCTGTATTCTAGCCTGTTTCCAATAAAAAAATGAGTCAAAAAATTCCATCGATTGGTTGGGACCCAGGGCCAGGTAACCTGAGCCAAAATGGCCTAAAACCTACCCCACTTATGACGTCACCCACAAAAAAAACGAAACCCAACACCTAAAAATTTTTTCCATTGCTAACTAGAAGACTTGCTGAGTCTTTTGAAGGTTTGAACAGCTCTCTAGCATAATCACCTAGTGAGTTATGGAATTGCAAATTAGTGGGTAAATAGCGTGATATTAGTGGCTCAATGTGAGATTTTGAAGTACAAATATATCGTACACCGGCAACAAAGGTGTTAACACAGTCAATTCACATATTAACTCATCTTTTGTAACAACATAACAACAAAACCGTCAACACAATGTCCCAGCTCAGTTAACTGTAAGATGTGTATCATGCAATTACCATGATTCCTTTATGCTAGATGGATGAACATGGCATGTACTTTATGTTAAATATCCATGAAATTCAAAAATAACATTAGAAGAAATTGCTACTCGGCCAATGCCTGCAAAGCTGTCAGAAGTTGGCTTATCAAAATTCAAATGTACATAAACAATGCACTACAACACTTTTCTTAGCATGGAATGCAATTGTAAGACACCACTTTGAATATTAAAGAATATTCAAACCAATTCTAGTCAAACAGAATTACTTTAAAAATCACCTAACCTTGCACAGGGCTCGGAGTCTTCTTCATGATGAATTTAAACTGCAAGTCTGAAACATAAAAAATCATAAATATTTCATAATTGGGTAAGCATCACAGAAAGCTTAACAGTCAGGCCAAATGTATGCATGGAAGAGCATACAATCAAAATGACGATCTTTACATCCTTGCAACCCATGTCTAGGCATAAGCACATGGTTACTATACCTTTATTTTCTTGCTTCAAACTGTCAATTTCTTCATGAAGCTTTTTAAGAGTATCTGCATGCTGTTGCTGTAAAAATTTGACGCTTTTGTTGTAATACAATATACGTTGTTGTTCAGCAGGAGACAAGTTGTCAATTATTTGAAAATCATTGATTTGACATCCTTCAAGTTTTTCACCAGATGGCAGAGTATTGTTTCCTGCTGGTGGTAATGTCTGCAACCTGTCTCTTAAAAATGGCTTTGGATAACGTGAACGATCCAGTGTAGACACTCGAGACCATGATGGCAGATTGCCAAGGGGAGGTAAGGCACTGGAGGACATCAGCAACATACAAATGATGCTACTCAAAAGAGGAACACATATCACAGTTTCCTACTCACAGCATTGAAATAACTCCAACCATGCAACCTATGAATTTCTGGTGATAAATCAGATAATTTCCAAACCTACAATAAAAACCTTTAAATAAGTGTGTGAGGTTGCATTTGTCTCATTGAATTACTTGTGAATTACTAAGATCAAACAAGGAATATTCTAAGAAAGATGCACTTTCACTGCTGCTCTTCTGTGCAGCCATCAATCCACTAAATTACATCCTCAGCAACACTAAACAAGGATGCACACTAAAAACAGGCCACAAAATAAACCATCTACTCTACATGGATGATCTGAATCTGTATGCCATGAATGAAAAAGATCTGACAAAGACTCTGAAGCGGTCATGAAAATGACTATCTCTGGCTCTAGAGCTCTTCTTTTTGTGAACATGGCTCCAGTTCAAGTTCCAAGGCTCTTGGTTTTCATGAGTATAGCTCCAGCTCTGCTGTGCACTTTTTTCATAGCATGGCTCCAGCTTCTGTTCGTTTTTCTTATTCTGTTCGTTTTTCATAATATTTTCAATTGTCTTGGTGTGCCTCAACTCGAATGGAAAATGAAATATATCAAGTACACAAAAATAAAAGGATATACCAAACTTATTTGAGTAGGTTTGTCCGGTAGTTTTTTTACAATCAGCATTCTTACCATGAGAGAATCAGAGAAAAAAACAAAAATCACAGGTTCAGACAATTCAGAGAGCAGTTACTAATAGAAACATAACTTAAGATAACAGTAATATAAACAAATATTGGAAGGCTGTCGCTGGTTTTGCTGTTAATGCCTGGTGACCTTTTGTTATTCCTTATGACCGGAATCAAGAATATGGTTGTTTGGAAAACTACATTCATGTCCAAGCATTTAGACACAGTCCAGTCCCAATCGACCAAGTACTTTGTAATTTTCATACCCTCCGAAAAATGCACTGCCATGCAAAGCAATGCTAGTTCGCTACCACTTAGTTATCACTTTCATGTTACGCTGCTGCTAGTAAACATAATGGTTCCTAGTGAATTTTGCCAGTATATAATCTAGTAAACCTTGCTAATAAGCATAATTATTTCTATTAAAAAATCCTACTTTGCAATGGTGAGCTGTGCATTTCATGCTTAAGTCTGCGATGGTATCATATCTGAATCATACTCACAACTAACAGCATGATTACACAGCTACACAAGCTGTGGATATTACATACCTACTCATTGTAGTCTAGTTCTTTTTGGATCGCCCCACATATACAAATCCAGTTTGATCATTCTGAATAGAAAGTAGGATGCTGTGGCACTCAACGTTTTTCTTAATTCAACAAGTAACACCATGCGTGTCCAGCTATGATGCCACAGCCTTTGTGACGATTACACCAAGGAAACAAAGACTCACAAAACTGTTAGCATTTAGGAATGGACCCAGAGCTACCTCTCAATGGGCCATAGCTCTAGCTCTGGTCCTAAACTTTAAACTGAGCTCCGGCTCCAGGCAAAATGCACAGCTCCGGCTCCAGGCTCTGCAGCCCTGATTGAGACAGTTTGAATCTTCACAACAAACATCTGCATGGAGTTAGGACTAGAAAAATGCACAAAGCACATAATCCAACACAGAAACATCTAGACAATGGATGGATTAAATTCTAGACAGGATGCCAACATCTACACATACTACAAAACATGCAGAACAAACAAAAAGAGGTCAAACGCAAAGTAACAACAACCTACAGAAAAAGGTTAAAGCAGATTCTTAAATCATGCCTCAATGCCAAAAACAAAATACAGACCATCAGCACATGATATGCAATGCCAGTAATCACCTACATAACAGGAATCATAGACTGGAACAAGAAAGACATACAGCATCTAGACAGGATGACAAGGAAGGTCATGAACATGGAGGACTTCATCAAAGAGCAGACACTCACAGGTTGTACCTTCCAAGAAAATAAAGCAGCCAAGGATTAAGAGAAGTTGCAGCAACAGTCAGATTCCAAGGTGCAGGATTACAGGAGTACATCTGCAAAGGAAAGGAAAAAGATCCTCTGATAGAAGCAGTTTAGAATGGAAACATAAAGCAATCACAGGATACAAAAGTGAGTACGAAGAAATGGAAGAATGGGAAATAGAGAACACAACAATCTGGGCCAGCAAGCAGCTATATGGACAGTAATAACAGCAATAAGACAGTAAAAACAAGACTCAAGACAGAAACAGAAGCATTCATAACAGCTGCACAAGATGATCAAGCAATCGACACCACATGCCACAAAGCAAAGATTTTCCACACGACAAATGATCCAAAATGCAAGATGTGCGAAGAGGAGGATGAGACACTGAGACAGTTGCCCGCTTAGCTAGTGTGTGCCCCAAGATAGCAGGAAGCTTGTACAAGACAAGACATAACAGCAGCAATCCACCACAGTATATGCCAGGACTACAGCACAACAAGATTAAAACAACTGATAACATCTGACTCCACAAACCTATCCCAGCAGCAGAGAAAAACAAGGTCAAGGTACTGTGGGACTTTGAGATCGGGACAGACAGACAGAAACAAGCTCGTACACCAGACGTAATAGTAATAAACAAATAGACGAAAAAAGGACTCATAATAGATATAGCAGCACCAAATGACATACAAACATAATAGATAAGGAACGGAAAAAAAAGAAAAATACCAGGTTTCAAGGTTAGAAATACAGAGAATGTGGAACATCAAAGTCAGAATAGTATCAATAGTAATAGGAGCTCTGAGCAACCAGCAACAATCTGGAGAAACACCTCGAGGAGATCCCTGGCAAAAACAAGATTCCCCAACTAGCAAAGACAGCAATACTTGGCAGTGCACACATCTTATGAAAGGTGCTCAATCTCCCCAAGTCCAGGTGGGGTAAGACTCCGAGGTCAAAGAAAAACAGCTACCTCAATGCAAGAGTTGGGCAAAGAACTAGGGGTAATAATAATAACTATTCGGCTAGTGGAGCTATAGTTGGCTACCTAGCAGTTTACATTGCATGGCCATAGTCTGCTACCAAACCACTAGCTATTCAAATTTTAATTTTTGCTTCATTTTTATAGAAACCTCAATATTGTGACAGTACCCTGGTTGTCTTGTTTTGAGTTGTTACCCAAATCAAAATAGCAATTATGTCTTATTACCCTGAATATTTTGCATNGTAAAATTAACGCAACCAGTATTCTTGTGCCTATATTGTGGTCATTACTGCAGTGATCGCTCATAATACAGAACATGCGATTTTGGTTCCAGGTTACCCCCAAAGAAACGCATATTACACCCAGGGGATAATTTACCCTCACTTTGGGAAGCATTGTCTTAGGATTTGCAATTGTATAGTAAGGCAAACCTAAATGTCTGCAAGACTTAAATTAATGTACTACTGTTCTAATTTAGGTTCTCTTCTCTTCTTGTTCTAACTTCATTGTTGACAGTACTGTACTACAATATTTCTGAAATTGAATTTTACTTATGACGCCCCTATATTTCCCCCCACCGCTTTTCATATTTTTCCATAAGGTAAAGCTAACAACCTTCTCAAATTTTCAAGTTCTGCAAAAACACGCATCCATGGTTCACTGAAACAACACAAGCTGCTGTGCAGTATGGTACATGTGGTGAATCAATCTCACTAACGATGCTAATGTGCAGCACCACAGAAGAAGGGATGAGTAAACAACGAGAAAAGTTACCAAAGCAAAAATCATCACAGGAAATCCAAATTGCAGCTAAATAAACCTGTTGTGACCTAAAATTTGATTCAATGGACAGCAAACGTGACCATGACCAGTGTTGCACTCTGTTACGAAGAAAAACCCTACAATTTACCTTTAGAAAACAGAAAATAATAAAAAAGGAAGTGGCTCAAAACCACCCATGGATCTTCTTATTTCAAAACTTATTTGACTGTACCGCCTCGCATAACGCAGTTCGAATGAAGTGGTCAGTTTGTCACTCAAGCGCCATCGTCCTGGTAGCGTAATGGATATGTTTCAGGTCTGCTGTGCCAATAGTTTTCGGTTCGCCACTCACCTTGGCGACTTTTGTTTTCATAGTAGTGACTGGTTGCATGTTCCAATTCATGGGACCAGTTTTTACTTTGGAAGTGACTACAGATATACCTGACCTGACGCAATTCAAATAAAAAGGTGAGTTTGTCATTCAAGCAGCGTGGATCTTGTAGCCTAGGGGTTATGCGTTACGGCTGCTATGCCAATGGTTTTCGGGTTCGACTCTCACCTTGCTGACTTTGCTTTTTCCTTTACTTTTTTTCAGGCTTAGATGTTACGTTTAGGGGATTAGTGCTAGGGTTAGCTTTAAGTTAGTGTTAGGATTAGGGCTACAGTTAGGGTTTATCTTCCATGTTTAGTTTGTTTCTACCAAGCCTACTGCACTCTCGTCATGCATTATTGTTACGTCACAGGTGGTGTATGAATAAGTTTTCAAATTTCAAGATACACAGGCGTATCTGTAGCCACTGACTTTTTCTTTATATTTTTCAAAACTTTCCAAACTTTTGGTTTAGGAGTTAGCGTTAGGGCTATCGTTAGGGTTACCCTTTGCTTGCTATGTTTCTACCAAGCCTACTGCATTCTCGTCATACGTTACTGTCACGTTCCAAGAGGCCAAGGTGGTCAAATAAGGTTTTAGATTGAAAGATCTACGGGAGGTTCTGTAGCCACTGCCTAAAAAAAACAGACATACAAAATGTTTAAAAGAAGTTAAAACGAAACTTGAAATGTACATTACCAGTACTTAAACATAAGAAATTAGGGTTGTGATTTAATGCATTGCTCTCTGCATCATAACCCCTATTGTTGCTCACTTCCTTCACCTTTGTACATGCTTCACCTGCTCATCTGTTTATACCTCAACTCATCACCCATTGCTTGCCCACCATTATCTGTGTTACGTTGATGTCTATTGTATATTTGATTCAATATTTGTGTTCTGGTAATATTGTTTTCACTTCTTTATGTCTTTTGGGTTTGCCACTCACATTGGCTGAATTGGTCACATGAATATTTTGTCCGATATGTTATATTTCTTTATTTGGTCCAACTTTTTTTGTTTACTTTTTGTAATGTGTTAACTTGTGCCTATGGTTACTTTTGTGATTATAGTATGTATTGACGTAGCATTTTGTCTACTGCTTAAGTGGAATGTGGTTTGGCTTTTTTATTGATCTCTCTCATCTTAAATTTTTTCATTCTTTTACTCTGATGTTTGGCATTGTTTCCATGTATGCATCACAATTATGGTATGATTTCATTTACTTACTTTAATTTTCTTTTACATTTTGTAAAAAAAAGTAATTAAGGTAAATGTATTATTTGCATTAAATTTTTAACAAGTTCAAGTCTATTCTTAAACACACTGACAATTTGCAAATAGCAGCAAGTCAAATGTATAGAGTAACGTAAGTTGTAAAATCTTTTTTGAAAAACGTTTAATTTTTTTTAAATTTCACTTAAATGCACAAATTGAAACATGTACATGATAGTGCCCACATTCAAGGTCTTACAGTTTCCTTTTTTACCCAAATCATTGCATTCACTGCAATATTTGACTACTAAGCAATTTACCATTCAGAACTATACATTTATACCCATCACATTCTATTTGAATAAGGTTGGTAGGTTTATTATAAACATCGAAACTATGTACTCTGATGCTGTTAAGAAGCATGAAGGCAACACCTGCTACAAAGAATGACGTAAAGAACATCTCGGACAACCTTGACAAGATATATAAGTCTCTTGTTGATAACAGCTCCTCGCCGCTTCAGTTAACTGAAGAAATCAAAGAGCTTAGGAGTCAACAATTCTTGTCTGAACAATATGAGGACATGAAGCAAAGGCTGCATTCCAAAGATGAAGAAGTCAGGGTTTTTCAGGCTGAAAACCAGGACCTCAAACTGCATGTCTGCAAACTTGAGGCAGTGACGAGCCAGACTCACGAGGAAGTCAACGACCTTCTGCAAATGCCTTGAGTTTTAAAGACTGACCTGGAATGAGAACACTGACGATCTAGTTCTTCGTGTCTCAAAAATGGTGGGGGTGGACTTAAAAGCGGAAGAGATCAGTGTCTCTCACAGACTGTCTCCTGCCTCAGATAAAAACTCGCAACCTACCATCATTGCAAGGTTCTGCTCCAGGAAGACCAGAGACGCTGTATTCAGCCAATGACAATAGCTGCGCTCTCACAACAAAGCCCACCCTAAAGGACACGTATTTATTAATGAAAGCCTGACCAAGATCAACCAACGACACTTCAACCTCTGCAATTCAAGAAAAAGAATATCAAGTTCATATGGACCAAACATGGAGTGACCTATCTATGGAAGTCTGAAGGAGCTAAAGCACAACAATCAAACTTTAGCCTTGCGGCAAGCTTCTGAGGAATCTGCCTGCTTTCTGCTTTCATTCTTCTGCAACGATTAAAACTTGCAAGCGTATCTGTTTTTCATAGTTATAGGCCACAAAGATGGAACCAAGTAAATCAGTCACAGTTTATTGACGGGGAAACTAGTTTTGTGTTTTCCAACGCATCATCAGACCTGTAAATGTAAGACAAATCTTAAAGGTGAAATGTTGGCACTTGAAAACAGGTAAAGAAAAACACACAAACTGTGGCTAGTTACAACAACATTACCAAAAAATTTTTTTAAGCAAAAGCAATAAAAACTAAAGATGACTTGGTAAAGTATGGTATTGTTAATTCTTGATTTTTTTTTCTAATAAATACATGTTTTTAACCAACTTAGAAAATAACCTAAATCAAAATGGACGTCTGTCCTAAATGTCAAAAAGCATTTAATTGTAGTTCAAAAGCTATTTATTGTGATATTTGTAACAACTGGCTTCATGTTAAATGCTCCAATGAAACCAACATCCAATTTGGTGAGCTGGCTTCAAGCTCAGCACCATACTACTACCATGCTTGTGTATCAAATTCCTTCCCATTAACGGAGTGATAAACACAAATGATGTAAAAATAGACTACTTAGGATTACCAGAAATGAAGAATAAAGATATTGAAGTGGGATGCGATTATCATGACATTGACTCGTTTAAACAGCTAAACACTCAAAATAAGGATAATATATGCCTTTTTCATGTTAATATTAGAAGTTTGAGAAAAAATATTGAAAAACTTTTTATGATTCAAGCAGATTTGCAGGTGCCATCTCAGACAACAGACTACATTTGGCAACTCTGAGAGTTTCTGGATTGAGGTCTGCATATGTAATAAAAAATGTGTGATTGGCGTGATATATATAGACATCCCAGCAATGATATTCATAGTTTCACTCATAACCTTAGTGAAACTTTGCATTACTTGAGCAACTCAAAATTGCCATTCTTGATTTGTGGTGATATAAATATTAACTTACTGCAGCAAGACACAGTGCTCTCTGTGAGCAACTACGTTAACACATATAACAGTTACAACTGTTTAGAGTTAATTACTAAACCAAGTAGAATAACAACTACTAGCAGTACTCTGATAGACCACATATACACTAATTTGCCAGCCAGAAAGCTAACACCAAGAATTCTATTAAATGATCTATCTGATCACTTGCCTGTTTTTGTCTTAATCAAATTAAAAATATCTAATAAATGGAAATTGAAAAGTTGCAACAAGCATGATTACTCTAATTTCAATGCAGAAAACTTTGTGACAAAAGTCCAAGAAGCCTTAGATAACCTCCCAATCAACCAAAGTAACCCATGTGAAACTTTAGACTGAGGCATCTTGTTGCTAGAACAATGTCTTAATGAACAGGCTCCTATAAAAAAGCTGCCCAAGGCCAAACAAAAATTGTCCCACAAACTGTTGGTAACTCCATCCATGTCTTCTCAAATCCATTAAAACCAAGAATAGGCTATGTAGAGCTCTAGTGCGTTCTGGTTTCATTAGTAAAAAGGCCCATGCAAAGTATAAAAAGTACAGGAACAAAGTTACTCATTTATTGGAAATTAACAAAAGAAACTATTATCAGTCACAATTTTTGTCTTGTCGAAATGATTCTGGGAAAATGTGGAAGCTTATTAATTCTTTTATTAGTTCTAAAAAAAAATTTTGTGCCCTCCAAAGAAACTATTTGACCCTATCAAATCAAACTACACAAGCAATCAAAGAAGTCATGTCCAATATATTAAACACCTGCTTTGTCTCGATTGGACAGCAATAAGCAAGCAAGATTCTTCCCCCAGTTCATCATACATATCCAGTAAAAGTTAATGGCCTTAAAAATTCATTTGTGTTACATGATACTTTCGTTGAGGAGGTGAATATGGTAATCAACTTATTAGTATCTAAAAGCAATAGGCAAAATGATATTCCAACTCACATTCTTAAACTGTGTAAGAATTCCTTATCCCCCTTCTTGGTGCAAATATTTAATCT
>JGI24022J15233_10006154_pt1 | contig 12939 bp, 7 predicted proteins | sample Ectturendosymbi2_FD_15233 | JGI IMG/M metagenome (IMG submission 15233)
CCTAGGTGGCAGTTGTCCGGGTATCAGTTGTCCAGGTGGCTGTAGTCCAGACACCACTCTTCGTATGTGCTTATGCGTTCGCGTAACTGTGTCTTGCACTTGCGCTCGCGCTTGATTGCATGCACAATGACGTCATGGTCGTCAAACGACGGGATGACCCATTGTTAGATGTTTTATGCATAAAACTCACGCAAGTCCAAATAAGCCATCCATGGCCATTCTCCAAATCGAGCTGGCGTGCCTCCAACAATTTGAATATCCAATATTGTTTGTCCTGAAGCCATATTTTTTACCCCGCAATCTGAAACACAGCTGTAACCTTACACTAAATTCCAAATAGAAAAACATCTTCAAAAACGAATTTGTAAGTTTAATTGAGCAGCTAACCAATACACGCGTGCAGTAATTCGCAACCCAATTGGGCAAATTGTCAATCCACATGTAGCATTAACTTTTATGATGAGACCGTCAATCTAGCACAGCTATGTTCAACTCAAGCGGCTTACTGAGCCAAATATTATGTCACTTTCTTAACCAGGGCCGCACAGTGAATGACATATTGATGAGGACCGCACATTGAATGACTTACTTTGACCTTAGCAAACTAAATTTAGCCTTTAAAGTAATATATTGAAAGCGTTCGAATCCTAACTGCAATGGTAACAGACGTGATAAAGTGGCACTGAGGACCACATCCATCATATTCAAGATTATCAAAATAAGGACAGATTGTCACTATGTAGCATACTTTTGCCACAGAGAAAACCTAAACTGGGCCGCACAAAAATCTTCGCCTGGGTCGCATGCGGCCCGGGGCAGCGGGTTGGACACAGCTGATGTAACTCGTAGGCTACACTCCTTTTCGAACCAATCATATGCTGCCGCTGTTTCAAACACCTTTCTAGTCAAAATGTCAAGCGTAACACTAAAAACGTGAATGAAATCAAAATTGTATTGCTATTAGAATCTACCTTACACGCCCATTTGAAAACGGCCGCTATGATCTGCAACGTAATCCTCGTGTTAATATAAAAAGCGCTTTTTGAAAACCTATTTGTGAGATTGGAAAAATCAAGAAAAAATAATCTTTCTACAAATACTTTGCTCAACTCAAACCACGCTCTGTGTTAATGACAACTGCACAAAAGATATTCTTACGAGGACGACAGACTGGAAGGTTTTCGTTTGCAAAAACTGAATTTGGATTTGACCGGACATGCCATTCTTCGTCATCTCCGCAGATCCAATCACCAGAACCACTGATCATTGCGTACCTGAATCACAACGAAAAATTATGATATTAAGACCAAGTAACGGGAACTTTTGGAAAATTTCTTAAGAATAGCAGTGCTTCCAGCGGTATTTAGCTAAATGCATATATACCTACTCCCCTACCTTGTCAGGCAGTACGGTTATGGCTTGTTTATTGCTTACTAGAGTCTGCTATCTTTTTTATGAATTGCTCATTCATTTTCATACTCGCTTTTCCTCGCGGGGCAACAGCCCAATGCAATGACGTAACTAGAGATTTGAGTCAGGGGAAAACTTAACTGAAGAGGGTTCAGATTTTACGTTTGATACAGGCTAATTTGGATCGCTTTTTACATTTAGCTTGCCAGGGGGTGGTTCGCACCCCTGGTCCCTGCCCCCGTCGGTTACGCCACTGGCCCCAGGAGGACTTGAACACCTCACGGTCAACAGCAATCTCAGATAGTGCTGCTGGCTTCACACCAAGGTAATACCAAGCAAGGTCAGAGCTGTAGTCACTCCACCTGATCCTGATAATTATTCCACAATTTTTTCGAATTTTTTTTGTTATAGTCGATTATTTTCAAATAACATTTGCGATTGCAGCGATTGCTTTTTCTCAAAATAATTTCCTCTTTTTATGAGCCTATTCAGATTATTTCTAAATTGTTTATAAGCACTGTAGATATGTTTTTGCTTTGAGTTTCAAACTTTATGAAACATTTCATTTTTTCCTTATGAGTTTATAAACATCTACTGTCATCCATAGCTTATTAAACAATAAACTGTGGTTATTTTCATGAAGGATTAACTAAAAGAGAACTATCATTTAACAATGCATGAAATGTTTCATATAGTAGCTCAAGTTGTAGATTGGTAGAAAAAGACTGATCAAGTTTCAATTTGGAATCTTTTTGAGATTTTAAATCAACAATAAATTTTCTGCATTAAAGCTATCGAGATTTCCAATTTTGATCTTAGATTGCACACCCTTAAATCTGTCAGGCGCAGTCTTGGTATTTAATCTTCAAGTTTCAGTCTCTTTTCGTAGCCAGTATCTCTTAAATGCGACTAAGGAACTTGACAATTATAGCAGGATTTGGAGGCAAATTACTTGTAGATACTAACCTGAGTGCCATACTAATTTCCGAGCTTGTGATGTTACGACCAAGCTGTGTAACTAATTGTACAACAAGCTTCTAACACAAATTGTTTTGGGTAAAAATCAGCTAAAGTTGTGCCAGGTTATTCATACACCGTGACAATGAATAAAAACGTGCCACGCGAATTCGCTAAGCTTAATACCATCAATCACTCACATATGAGTACATAACTAATATAAAACGGACTAATATAAAACGAATCTTAATACAATTAATCACTCACATATGAGTACATAACTAGTATAAAACGGACTAATATAAAACGGATCTTAATACAATTAATCACATAACTAATATAAAACGGATCTTAATGCAATTAATCACTCACATATGAGTACATAACTAATATAAAACGGACTCCCGCTCCCGATAGGACTGTTGACTATACGAAGTCCAATTGTCTGCGCAGGTCAATAGTTTTAAGGTTCTGGGTCCTGAGGCACACAAGGTTTTGCTTTTTTCATACAAAAATACACCCTTCGTAATAAGTAAGGACACACAAGGCGGAATAAGTGAGAAGACTTGCAAAAGTTTTATTGTATTTTGTTCATTCAAGTATATACGGAAGCAACTCGTCAAATATGATATTTTGAACAGTTTACTATACACTGATCTCACCATCGTACGCAGCTGATGTTTAACACCGTTCCATACTCCGGATTTGTACCAACGTCGGTCTCAACTAACGTTTTAGTGATATTCAGCAAATGTTCTGGACGACTGCAGTGTTTTACTATAAATAACAAGCAAAATAATTAGTTGTTTATATTCAGAAACCCCATGGATAAATTCTGGGCAACAGAAAACTTTTTGAAGTTTGGTTTGGTGTTGTCAGAGCGAAATTTAGACGTGATATTGTTTACTTCCCCAATGCATTGCATTTTTTCCTGTAAGTAAATCAGCTATCCTGTAATTCAAGGTCTTCAAACGTTTTTGTCCAAAGGCTACATAAGCTATTACACATGAGTACGAGGGCCGAACCTCTTTACGTAATGTAATTGTTTCGGAATACGTTACATCAACTCAACAAATGTTTCGCCTATATATTTTTCATTTCTGACAAAATGTCTTCGCGGGTCGGATAAAATGCTTTCACGGGCAGGATTTGGCGCGTGGGCCGTAGTTTGGAGACCCCTGCTGTAATTCATAGCAACACAGGCATCCTTCAGAATGCCAATTTACTGTTTGCGAGCAGCTAATCTACCCGGAAACGATAGTTCAATGTTGCGTGTTTCGCGCTGTAGCTCAAGCGCGTGCCTATCTTGACAAACTGTTTAATGATACAGGCAGTTGTACCGCATGTAATTGAAGTTGCTTTTGCCACAATTTAAATTTTCACATTAATTTACTAAGTGCTGGTGAATTGAAGCATGTTGCTGTCTCTCCTGCGCGGAGTAGTATTTAGATTTGTGGTTGGGTTTGAAAAATAAAGCGATAAGAAAGTTTGCTTTCTGAATTGGTGGAAGATCTTAATCAAAAAATGAAGTTTTTCGCACCTCTTCGTTCAAAATGTGAAACACGCTTTTCTAATAGCAGTGTTGACATCGCAAATAGATAAGTAGACCAATCGAGCGCATATACGTTTGAACAACTGATATCACTACGCTTACAAAATCAAAGCCACTTGTGTTTGGCGTGAAATTTGCTGTTTATGAGGTGTAAAACTCCTATTTATTTCCAGTTTGAAAGTAGCAACATTATGTGAAACACTCAACAAAAACCTGTTTGCTTGAGGGATTGTTACAATGGATAAACAACACAAACACGAACTTTGGCAAGAAGGTGGCGATGCGCTCCATCTTCCCTTGTCCAGACATTTCATCTTATTATCCCCCACCAGTCGGTAGCCGACATTGCATTCGAAAGTAACTGTGTTGTTGTAAATATACGTGTCGTTGCTGCTCGTATCTTCTACTTTTCTGCCATTTGAAGGGGTGACAACTTCCAGATGATCGCAAACAAAAGCTGGTAAGGACGTAATATCATTAATAAAAACACCTCATGTAATTCAATAGTAGAACGTTTTTACAGTCTTCGAGATTTTAACAGCGCTGCGACAATAACACCAAAATATTACTTGTGTAATTTCGTGCTATCTTCCGCTAAACACTTCCAAACATCCCAGGCAGTTCACCTTACATTAGATTACTTTTGTGAAAGTGTCCTGTTTTAAGCATTAGATTAGTTTGTCGCACAACATCAATAGCTTAAGAGACTTCACTACTGCCTTATTCCGTTTTTTTGCAAACAGGGTTACCAGCAGAGGTAAAACTAGAATAAAATTTATTTAGATTTATTTATTTACACAAACACATCTTAAAAAATGAGTTTTAGCTCAAACTAAAATATACTAGTTTACGAAATTTTGAATAGCATACATCATTCTTGTAGTAAATTGATTGTAATAAATTCTTGACTTTATTTAGACCTGTACTTAAACAATTTTGTAAAGGTGACATGTTGTGCCTTTTAACAATGTTAATTTCATAAGCTGTGGGTTTAGGTGGTACATTATATATTACTCCTTTCGAACATACTAGTGATGTCAAGGTTGCCAAAAAAGTCGCAGATGTCTCTCCGTCTGACCAACATGTGGAAAAAGGTGCGTTCTGATCTGCTGAACAGTTATGCATTTGATTAACCGCTAACCATTGGAACACGCGACTGAATTTCCTCAGTCGCATTTCCCAAGCAACTGTCAAGTAAGATGGGACTGAGAAGGATCTGAGTCTCCTTTCTCGGGAAATTCGTATACGGCGATCGGCTTCAACTCTGCCGCATTGCTATCGTTTTCCAAATTGTAGCAGATGTATCGCTCATGCCTTTAGCCTTAATTTACCTGTGGACTTTCTCGGGAAAAGCACTACCCCTATAATATTTGGACGAATCGAGAGAATCATTTATTGCTGCGAATTGCACAATATGTTATGCAATAGGAAACTATTAGTCGAAATAGTAATCAATCTCAAACCGGAAAACCTCAGACTTAGATACCAGAGCAAACCTCTACAACTTCAACAGACAAGCAACACTGAAACTTTCCCAACGATCGCCAGTCTTAACTACAACCTTTTCCTAAAATACATTTGCACACTTCCGAGTAAAAACCGAATCTACATTGTGCATAATATGACTCCCTTGTAAGAGCTGCATTTTGCGTTATATTTCGTTGTGGCAGATGGCGTTGCTCTCTAAATTACACATGTTGCGCGATATTACATCGTCCTAATACCTAGTAACTGTCTAGCAGAGTGGTTTTCAACTTTTTTCATGCAGCGACCCATTTTGTAACCCAATTTAGCTTGACGACCCGTCGTCGAAAATTTCCAGTCAGGCAAATACGAAATCACAATGACTAAAAACAACTTACGATATCACTATGTTGAACAAAGACTCATCTGTTAAATTCGTGCACGTGGCAGCATTAGTAAAAGAGACCCGTACAGTATACAAATCACTCCAAAGCACAGCACATTCAAAACTAGAATAACTCCTAAGTTGGCTACCGCATTCAGATATCTAATTACAAACACAGCACATTCTTACGTCACAAAGTTCTACGTGCGTTGCCAAACGCCACAGGACTTTAATGGTTATAATCACACTCAAAACTTTCAAATGGTCATAATCACACTTAAAACAATTTTGAACAAAAAAGTAGGCTATCATTTTGCCAGGTGATCCCATTATTTTGGCCACGACAAAACGTGGTTCCATACGAAATCCAAACTATAGAAGTAATTATGAATATTATTATCAGATGCTCTCGTGACCCCTGGAAAAATTGTAAACGACCCCTACAAGTGTCGCGACCAGGGCCGGCGCTAGGTGGTTGGGGGCACCCCCGAGCCTGGACGATGGGGCCCCCAATATACAGTACATTGCATTTAACACAGTATTTATGTAAACAAAAGCATCGACTTGTTTAACAAATGCTTGCAAAAGCATTTTCTACAGCATCAACACAACGTATAAAGCAGACAGACTTAAGCATTTGCTATATTTCAAGCTAAGGAAATGACTTTTCCAAGNTTTCAAAAATGCAAATTTTTTTGTTAATTCAGTCATATCTAGTGTTTTGGCAGATTCACTTTCGATAGATATCATTGCCAGATTTGTTAGCCTTTCATGAGTCATAGTTGATCTGTGAAACGTTTTGATAGCCTCAACTTGCTCAAGCTCCGTTCAGCAGTATCGTATGCAGCAGTGATCGGAAAACTTTCGTTAGAATGGCCCCAATCTCCCTTTCCATGGTCGTCTGCAGAAATTTTTTCAGGGGGGGGGCAACATCGACAGTTTGCTTATCCTTTATAGGTTGTTGACAATGCAATGCAAACGGACGTTTACAAAGCGCTTTACCATTTCTGCACAAAAAGAAATTGCTCCATTTTACGGCAATAGTCACAAAAAATGCACTTCGTTGGCAGCAATAGCCAGGTATATTACCATAAGGATAAGTTACAAAAATAGACCATCTACAGACTTTTCAAGCAGGGTAGCCTACTTCTTTACAAGAAGCAAATTTCCATGGTCTTTAACAAAACCACAATTATGTCTTTATTTTACCTAGCAAGACTTGCCAGCATCACTTAGAAACAAGAGCTGCAAACGTCTAAGATCTCGTCCAAAGCAATCAAACACGCTTTCAATAAATCCTTGCTTGTCTTTACTGATCTTTTCACGGTGAACGCTTATCCACATAAACCGGACAAGCGTGCAGTATCACATTAACGATGAACTTTTTAAACTTAACATGCTTCGTTTTGCACAGTATAGTCTATAAAACTACGTGACTATCCGCTATCAGAACTCACTGTCTCCCTGCATTACCTGCGTTCAACCATACTATAAATTTTATAATAATCACTGGTTCAACACTCATACGGCAAAACGTCTACTACCGTAACCTGAATGAACACGTGAAGATTCGTTGCCACGTTATTGTTACGCAATAAAGTTCAACAGTAGAACAATCTGCTCGCAAGTTTTACGACTTGCCTCTGCAGATGGCAAAGCAGCGGACATGACTTAACTGCAAACTCGTCACTGCACAACGCCAGGGCGGGGAACCTGGTTCTTGTGCACTGTGGGTGTCATACTGGCAAGTAAACTGACAATGCTAGAATTAAATCAATGCTAGAAAATTTTGGTTCTTAGCCCAGTTTCAAACTAACGGTACGTGTATTCAGTTATCTGTAACATAGCAATGCTATATTCATGTAACAAACCCTATAATGACAACATCAATGCCGTGCTAACGTCGAACAATCAATGTTCTATATATTTTTTTTACAGTAGCCTGTTTGTTCCCATGCAACAGGTGTAGCAAACACGGCCCACAATTGAGCCGACGCCAACAGTTTGCCGACCACTGGCGTACAGTGTTATTGGTTAAATAACTGGATTTCTCATTGGTGTAAAGTCTTGAGTTTTCATTGAATAACTCTGATGCAAGATACACTGGATATTAGGCCTACAGGCGTAAGATACGAATGCGAATTTATATGATTGCATACCGGTTATTCTATTCTTGTACAGTGAAAGGATGCAACACAGGTCTTCAACAGTGGCGTGACTGACGGGGCACAAGGGCGCGAACTTCTCCCCTGACAAGCTAAATGCAAAAACTGAGCCGCCTTTTTGCTTATTTCGGTATTCAGTACTCTTTTGGTTTTCAGTTAGTTATTGTTTTTGGGACGTTTTTGGACTGTTTTCCGGTGATTTCGGGTTTTAGTATATAGAAATCCACATCCGGATACACTTTCATTTCTAAACTTTTTTCTGAATGTTGGCGAGGGACCCCAACGGTGGCCAGTGGGCCTCTTTGAGCTGCGTTTCCCACCCTGGCTTAGACCTCTCTAGCTACACAACTGGACTACAGCTTAATTTTCCTGAATAATTTTTTACTAGGCTATACTAAAAATGCTTACCCTCAACGTCGATTCAGCAAACGTTACCTACACAACAGCCATCTTACCAAGGCAAATGCTGACAACGAAGCTACTCAAAATGTATTTCGCAATGGTTGGCTTTAGGAAGTTATGGGTCGTGTGAATGAAGATCAATTTCTTTGACGTATTAGATAAATATGAATATTGAAAGGGGAAATATGTGAAATCAGTTCTTGATGAGTTCAGTTCTGGTGTCTGCACGCTATAGCAAAGATAATCAGTCAGATTTGGGGCCCCCTTTTTGACCGGGGCCTCCCCGGCCAGGGGTACGAGGGACCCTTCCTCCGGCTCTGATTGCGACCCCAGGTTGAAAACAACTGGTCTAGCAGCAATAATCCAAACTGATGAAAGATGCGTAACAAGTTCTTACGCTTAATGCGATAGTACAACTTGTATCCAGTTTTTTCGATTGACAAATCGGAGTGAAATTCCACACTGATCACTGATGACCTCATGTCAATCCAGGTGCCATTGTGAGGCGCTATAGCTCCGCAGTATTTGATGGAAGAGCCATTTTCACTTGTAACCTGAATAAAATAGCAGTTTATGCTTTCCCGCAAGCTTTGGAAAAAACAAATGGGGATGCTTACACGAGAAATAATCATTCCTTATCATAAATCCAGCTAAATTTCACCAGACTGCATACAACTTTCTTTGAACAAATTGGTTATTTGCAACAAAACAGTTTCAAACATTTTAATTTTGTCGGTAATACGGCGGTCTGTGTACTTTTTTCTTTTCGGGCTTTAGTGTTACAGTGGAGACATTTGTGTTTTAGTACAAAAGTGGAGACATATGTGCTTTAGTGTTTTGTGCACTACTTATGAATGATTCCAGGTATTTTGTATTGGTGATTCAATGCAACTTACGTGTTCGTGAACAATCTAATAGTGGATATGCAACCTGCTGAAGTACATCGCGGAGTTTGGTCGCTATTTCCTGTCGCTCCTGTGAACACTCAACGCAGCTGTTCGACGTTATTCGATAAGGGACCGTTTTAGGTACGATGGTCTGGCTTACGTTAAAGTGTATTGAAAAGTTTGTTTTATAACTGAATGTACTGTAATCATGAAAAGCATTCAAACTCAACTGTGCTTTTGGAAAGTAATTAACGGAGGTGGAAACAGCTACAGCTTTGGTTTGGCAGACTCAATACGTCAGGTCGCTTATTGGGTAACTTACCAGCACTCCTGCAACAAAAAATAACTTAATTGATAATTGAAACCACTGGTTCATGAAGACATTTCGACCCGCGAAACGGATGAGCGTTGTGGCTTGTGGGCCGCAAGGTATAATTTTCCAAAGCAATAACATTTTCTTTGTATTTCGTATTTCCAGTGTTTTTTGAAATCACTAAATATCGTGGAAATTCAAGCCAAGTTCAACAGACCAATAAGGTCTCTCACTACCTTTTGTACATTATTATTGCTATTTTTACATAAACCGATTATTATTGCTATTTTTCATAAACCAATTCTGGTAAAGCGCAGAAGCAAAAATAACACATCAACACGTACATGTTACTTATGTTCAATAGGCCCGATTTGTAACTGGGGATTTTCAATGCTTCATCAATTCAAGCTATAAATATTTTGGACCTAAAGACCAAAACTTGATCATGTGCTAAACTAAGGTATTTATGCAAAGCCTGTACCACGTTGCTTAAAAGATAAACACAGTGCTTGGCCGGATAGTTGGAATTCGTATCCCTTTGCATAAAATGACGGGTGCGACTTCTGTATGATGGCACATTGTTGAAGGCTTGCAGTGTTCTTCCATGGCTTTTAATTTTCAGTGACTGCCTGGAATAGGCAGGTGTTGATCCGCTTTTTGCCGAGGTAGCAGGGGTTTTCACCGTAATTCAACTTTAATTTTTCACTTTTCAAGGAACATTTTAGTATCAGTCAGAAAACGCAACGCTGTTGTGCAAAATGCTTTAACACTGCACGAAGGATAAAAAACGTTTTGACGTTGTTGGAGCATTAGGTGACGAGATGTCGCTGTCATGGATTATTATTCGCAGAACTCGTAATAATGTCTTTTGTCGCATGGTCCTTTCAGTAGGAAAAACCCACTATTAAAAATTCCCGATCATAACCTGAATAGCAACCGCCTAGCAACTCGTTTTCCAGAGGTTTCTACAAGAAATCGATAAAATATTTGAACAGGATACCGTATGCGGTTCAGTCAATTCTTCGTTACCACAATCTCGGGTATGCTCCGTTTTTTTTACTATCAAATGTAATATAGACTATTTCAGAGAGGAATTGCAACTGTTGTATTCAGTTTTTCTCATTGGTTATTCTGCGAAACGTTTTCTTGTCATCGATACAAGTCAATGCAGTTGTTTATGTGCATTCAGCTTCTATGTAACTTAAATCCACAACGTTAAAAGTTTGTCAGAAATGTTAAATGTTGAAAAGTATCGCTAAGTTATGTTTTTTTAAGCTTAGTAGGAAAATTTAAAAGTCACAAACGAGTTTCAATCTTATGTTGCTCACACTGTAAAGATCTCAGAAGAAGATGCTCTGAGCTCATCAAAGTATAGTTTCTACTGAAAAGTAACGAAAACTCAAAAAAGATAAAACAAGAAAACTTTCGTTGTGAAAAATGAAAGAGCATTCCACTGGCTGGCAAAACTGCTTTTGATGTAACCTTTCACTGACGTTCTACGTTTCCTGCTACTTAAATTTGTTTCAATAAGTTCGGAATATTCCTATAAATGTTGGGAGGTAGTTTTGCTTGCTCTTTCTGTGCAATGTTTGTTTTTATTCGGACACATTTTAGTTCAGCGTACGCCGGCAGTTTGTCGAACTCAACTTGGTCGAATAACCCTGATTGAACAGAGATAATTTGATAACTGCTATTGTTATTCCGTTTCTGCTCCACACCTAAAAAGCGCAAACTGAGTGAAATTTGAACATGGATAATGTAGCTTCAGCTTATACGTTTTTGTGATCTCAGGCAATTTTAAAACATAAAACGGCTAAAAACGACAAAATTGTTACTTTATTTGGCACGACTACCACATCATCGTTTTTAGATAGCGCAGCTATATTGAATGTAGCTATAGAACACTATCAAACCAACGAGGTGATAGTAAAATTATCATCTTCAGGAAAAAAACATTATAATGTAGAAAGATGTCAACCATGATTTTGAAAGAAATTTTCTTTTCTGGAAAGTAATGGACATGTAACGGATGAATCAAAACGCTACAGAGGAGATATAAACACAGACTTTAAAAAGGAAGTGAAAGAAAAAGTATACCCAACACTCAGCGATAAAATTAACAAGCGACGGTAAGTAACAAACATACCAAATTGAATAAACGTCTGCAAATCATTTTTTCCGTCACACTGCATCGCCTCAAGGCTCGATAATCATCAGCAAGCACTTTCAACCCGTTCACCAAGTTTGTTAGCAATATACCTTCAGGTAGGGCCGCAACCAGTTGATATTTTGGTTGGAGAAATGACTGCAATTTGCTGTTTTGCCTTATAACTAAACAGGTTAATGTTGCTTTCAAAATGTTTTGGAAATTTTGGGAGGGGCTGATTACTGGTTACCCACCCTGGTTGCGAGCCTGAATTCAGACGAGGAAATTGAAACTCAGCGCAATAAAGGAAAGTGTCAGCGATCTTCCGTGCCTCCAACACAAGGAATCCACGCATGAACTTGACGTGCACCTCGACAGTAAACATCTAAATATCTGCTATTTTGCTCCGAGCTCAAATTCCTTGGAGTAAATTCTGACACAATGCTCACATACCGTAAAAAAACTCAAGACTTTTCACAAAAAGTTGACAACCCGCGTAGCGCACTTGCTGGAACAGCAACGCTGCGCGCAGTCACAGCCTACTACTCTCCCGCTTGATGTCTCAGTGCGCAAACCTGTTTCGTTGATTGGTTCATCAGCGACGCAATGCCAATTGTGACTGGATACCTCTGTCCTACACTTGCATACCTGCTCCATTCCTCGCTCACCACACTACCTACGTAATGCGTAGTACCGGCAGTTAAAATCGGGACACCCATTTGCAGGCCAGGACCCACGGGGTGCATTCCGGGGCACGAACATAAAAAACTCTTGCACCTCAAAGGTTTATTTTGACCGCCAAACCTTAATGCCTGGCTGCAGGCCTGCCTATTTGTGCCTACTGCGAAGGAATTACCGAATCCATCGACGGCAGCGCTGCTCGCTAAACGGACCAAATGTGGAACATGGAGTGGGGTTAAGCGGCACTGGTCTCCGAGACTTCGCGATTTCATACCAGGCGTCAGTACATGGAGTGATCCAAACAGCGATTTTTTAATGGGGCATATGTTCTGGCAGTGTTACATGATGCAACCACGAACTGTTTGTTCAATGCATGCCCGATGTCTAACTGGACTGAGTTGTTGAGAATAAAGATCGACTCCACCACGTTCGCACGTAGCTTACGAGATTACTCGCTTGGTCGTCCTGCGTTTACATAGCTCGGGGTCTGAACGAGCTTTCCGTTTGCAGGGCCGTCTCGGGCATTTTCTCGCAGTGACCTTGCATGAGCTTGCATTTCAGTCCTCCGTATTGTGCG
>JGI24022J15233_10006155_pt1 | contig 12938 bp, 11 predicted proteins | sample Ectturendosymbi2_FD_15233 | JGI IMG/M metagenome (IMG submission 15233)
GTGTGTGTGTTCATACTATGGACTTCGTGTCTGCTCGTAAACAAATAAATTAAAAATTTACCAAGAAGAAATACCTTACTGTACAGCTTACAAGTACGGTACAGAGACAGTAATTAATGCTTACAGACTTATCAACAAATTTCATCATTGCTAGATAACCTAGACAGTGTAGTCGAATTATAAATGTCGAAGTCGATTTTCAAAGCAGCAAACCTACTGCCTAGGATTGCATTTTCTAGATTTTACCATATAAAATTTGTTTGTGATACAGGTAGTGTCTATTTCACATACTGTAGAAGTTCAAGCTCTATACTCTTTAGAATCACGCTGTTCAGCCTGTTTTTCTCATGGTACTCCTTTGTTCATTCTTATCTTAATTGTAGAATATGACCATTTTCCACTGCAGGTGTTCACCATTAGAGATAAATAAATATACGAATCATTTTCTGCATTAGCAAAAGACTTCTAGTACACAACAGAATTGCTATAGTGAATAGACTGAAAGTACTAAAAAGGTGACGCAACTTATACAACAGGTCAATGTGATATAATGGTATGAAAAATAACGCCATTCATAGCAATGAAATCAAGCAATATCTGGAAATTGCTGCAATTTGGCTTCTTTACTTGAGTGGTCTCATACTTTTGCTCATAACTGTAAAATACTTTAATTTTCATTTCACAGTGGTCTGATGTAAAAGCATTAAATTACGTGTAAAGCTTTTGCTTAATTGCTTGTGGCAAATTTAGCAAAACATTGACTTCTTGGACCGAAAAAATTCTATGCATCAAATAAAGAACAAGTTCAGCACAACCGACCGTGGGGATCCCAAAAGTGTGGAGCCTGTAACAATTGCTACATTTTGGCCCGTAGGTCAAAAGTACACTGTAGTTGGACCATCCTGAAGTAGAACACCTGTTGTCTAACGATAAACTACGATCATAGGTCTTGGAGCAGGCAAATTTTTTGGGGTACGAAGGATATTTGCCCGAATTTCCCGAAACATGCCCGAAAAGTTTTTGTGTGACTTTGCCTACAAATTTTTTTCTCCCACAAACATCATGAAGACATTTTTTTAATGTGACCTACAAGAAAAGGTCTTAGGCAAATGTTAGACGCCATTTTTGAAGTCGAACAACGTTGGGCGCCATATTTTTCCAGGATTTTTAGGGATTTTGCGCATATTTTCAGGGATTTTTCCCGGATTATCAAGGATTTTGCTCAGATTTTCAACAAATCAAAATTTTTGGGTGCGCACTTGCACCCCGTGCACGCCCGCCTCCTACACCACTGAATAGGATTATTTTTATATTGGCCATGCATTCACAATGGGGTGAATGGGAATGCAGCAATCGATAGCAGGGGTGAACGAAACCGAAGAAGGTTAAGGAAAGTAACATTGCAGTTTGCAAGGGGATGCGTTTTTCTAGAATTTGACTGGCTATATGCACGATACATCATCTGGCAGTAAAATGCAGCGCTGATCCTTGCTCACGGTTGCCAGATGGTGAAAATTTGGCAAACATTGCCAAAAATCCCTGTTTTCCGAAACATTTGCCAACTTTTATTGGCAATATTGTTTTACGCCAAAATTTTTTCATTTTTTGAAATACCAGTTGTCAGTATTGAAAAATCAATCCATTATGGACTATTTATCAGATGAATACAGAAACGTTCGAGAAAATATACAGCTCAACATTAATCGTTGTGAATCTTCTACAATAGCAACAGATATCATTTGAATTGCTGTAATCGTTGCAGTGTTACATTTCATTCACAACCAGGGCCGGCCCTGGACAGTTCTGCGCCCTAGGCAGGCTTCAATATTTACTCCCCCGTTACACATCACAATAAAACTTGCACTAGAAGGGGTAGTAATATTTCTTGTAGACAACTACAATTACTGCTTTGTGCCGGTGTAAAAGTAGTGCTGAAGACCACTTTAACCAGGCCCGTAACCAGCTTGGAACACCAGGCGGGGCAAAGGGTTTTCTAAGAGGGGCCAAATTTTTTTTAACTATGCCCAATAATTTTAAAACATGCCAACACATTTTTCCAGGGAGAAAAATGTTTAAGGGGTGCTTCGCCTCCCTGTTCCCCCACTAGTTACGGGCTTGACTATGCCTGCAAATGGAAACCAAGAAAAAGCCGATTCTGCGCCCCCTGAAGTCTGCACTATAGGTGGCAGCCTAGTTGGCTTAGTGGAAGGGCCGGCCCTATTCACAACCGATCTTAACAGTGTATTTATTTTAAAATTGGCTTGTTGTTACTGTGTTTCAAATCTTGTTGTGCTTAGGCTGGTGTGTATTTAGCAACGTGCACAACATATGGCCTGCGGGTCGCATGCAGCTCCTTGGAGCTTTTTTTGCGGCCCGCGAAAGCTTTCTCGATTGCAGAAAATGTTGCAAAAGCCTGTTCTTCAGATGTATAATTAATTGTTGGTCCAAAATTTTTTTCAAACTACAAGGATATAAAATAGAGTAGACTTCTGCGGTCCGCGACAAATTTATTTTGATCATTTTGGCACTTCCAGTTTTCTGCGTTGTGCAGGCCTGATTTAAAGCAATGATTCTGTAAATAATGATTAAACTGGAGTATTACTTCCAGCTTTCAACTACGAATCAAAAGGAATCATTTCTTTACCAAGAATCAGGGATTAAGATCTAAACAGATGATATATTTTGCCAACTGGCCAGGCATCTTGATTCTTATTAAAACAGGTCTTTGTTTAATTGTCAAACTTCGAAAAATTGAGAGTATGCAATTGCAAAAAACATTAAGTGTCGAAAAATCAATATTGCCAATAACATTGCCATTTTCAAACATTATGTGTCAAAAATGTGCCATAAGTTGGACAAACACTTGACATATTCTCTGTCAGGTATCTGGCAACCCTTTTCTGGTTAAATACCTGAGCTTCTATGAAATGCGAGAGCGCGTTTTATAAAAGGCTCACTACAATTTCACGCGTGGCATCTACGAACGATACGCTATACATACTGTAAACTCTGCTGTATCGTATTTTCAACGTTACTTGATGTGTATGACGTGATAGGCTACTCACAAAATACTGCAACTAGAAAGAAGATGGCAACAGAAGGAAATTTGTTGAAAGCAGCTAAAAGTTTGGGCAAATTTTCATTAAGAATACCATTTGGAAAAATTCGCATTTCTCAAGATTAGAGGGACCACTGGTTTTAGCTACAAGCGCTGCAGTTGGAGAAAAAATGACCATCAATTTTGGGCTTGATTACCGGAAAACTTAGTGTGCACACTTTCATCCTCCCGGGCCCCAGTGTCTACCGCGGGCCCCGGTACAATGTACCTCTTGTACCCGCTCTCTCCTAGGCCCTGCGTAGCGGTGACTCATTTTGTGCTCATCATGTTCATTCATCAAAGCTTGACAGTCCGGACTTTTGTTTTTCGTCAAAGTAGCGCTCAGTGCTCATTCATCAAAATATGATACTTTCGAGCGAGGCAACTTTCTCGAAGTTCGGCGTGCTACTGCAAGTGCGCGATCGTATCATCTTACATTCGCATCTTCAACTGACTATCATTAATACCTATTACCAGGAAGGACCAAAGTTACCTCCACCTCTCCCAATCCAACCCATTCCATCACTGGAGTTTGCAAGCAAAACCCTGCAATATCCTAAATGATTTATTTGTGTCTATTGGAAAAAACATGGCCAGCAACAAAATTCCTCCTCAAAGTAAAATGACGCACATTGCAGAAATGAACTGTCAGTCCTCATTTTATTTTCATGAAATATCAGCTGAAGAAATAATGTACATCATAGACACACGTTCAGAGAAAAAAGGCACTCGTCAGAATGACATCCCTATGAAAATCTTAAAGTTGTGTAGTGAATTACCATCTCCATTCTTAGAAAAACTCTTTAAAAACTGCATGAATTAAGGTATATACCTACAGAACTTTAAGTGTGCCCAGGTTACTTCTATACATAAAGGTGTGCCGGAAAATGTGTGCACCAGCTACGGTGCTATATCAGTGCTGTCACCCTTAAACAAGATATTTGAAAAGCTCCTCTATGATAGATTATATCATTATGTGGAATGCAAGAGCATGTTATCAATACATCAATAGGGTTTCAGAGTGTTGGGTCCAAGGCCAGGCCCGGATTGGCCAGACCACAAGCGTAAGATTAATTTTGATGTAATTTATTTAATTACTCCGTTTCTATTAATCTGCAAGTGGTGAGTCCTTTTAGACCTAGCTGAGGCCACCTCCTTAGCCAGGTTGCCATATATTTCTGATCTTTCCTCTGGGTTTTCATCAACATTAGCACAGTAACTAACAGAGACTGCTTTAACGCACTCCCTGGAGTCATGTGGTGGTTTACAGTCAGAGCTATTGTATTTCTTATTAACCAACGGCATAAAACTACACTATTCAACACGCGCATAACTCTACCAGTTTAAGCGTTATATTACAGGTCAACAGAAAGTTAAACATGAGTTACCTATGCCATTTCCTAACCTTAAATTCCTATCATTATAAACATTACTTATAATGCANCATGTAATCAAGCGCATNACCCTTGCATTGTAATACAGGCCTTCCTAAACCAGCCAGTTGGTACTCATCGATAACTGATTGCTCTCCCGTCAACCGTCCTCACTTTTAAAAAAAATTTTGTTTCCTGTCTTTTTTGCAATTTTCCTCTTCACAACCTTCTGTGCGTAATTCGTGACGCCTATTGTACCTTAGTTTCTTTTTTGTAATTTCACCAATTCACCCCAGACATTGCATCACTTTTTCGTCAATGCCCACAGTTTCTCCTCTTGTTCAGGAATCACAACAGGTTGCTCACACGTCAATTTCTGACTTTATTCATTCTACTATTTGCAACCAATGGTTTCCTACCCATTTCTATTGTCCTATTCTGTATCCTGAGTTTCCCAGGATTGGCGTCAGTACCAACGCACATATTTGTCCGTTGCACTAAAAACAGTTTTCTCTCCACTGGCGTCAGGTCAAATTTTACGTAATTCGTATTTCTCATTGCTGCGACTTTGGATTAGGCAATTGTTTTTCATCCTTAAGTTGTTAATCATTACAGTTTGTAATAATTTCCAATGCCTATTCTTTATAATAGTATTACAACAAGACTTTGGTACTTTCGCATTACAATGTCATAAACCCTCTTCTTTACAATGATGTACCAATCGGTGATTTTCCCCTAGCTCACGCTTTTAGTTTTGCCCGTCTGGTCTTGCTTTTGATTCCTTCCGGTCTTACTTTGCTAGCTAGTAGTTATGGCATGATTTTAAATGTTTAACTTTCACACATTGCGTAAACACAATCACACATTAAAACCATTACATAACATTATGAACTTATGGAACACATTTTTACAAATACAACATAATCACACACAAAAACACCGCACAATGTTACAAATATTTTCTTTTCTTTAGTGTAGCAAGCGTATCAGCCATGTCCCGACGTCGACACAACTCGGAGAGAGTCGCGATATAGTCAAAGTTCTCTCCAGGTCTCCAGTAGTACATTACTTCCATAGCCGTGCTCCTTTTAACCACTTGTTTAACTTGAATAATACTTTTGTACCCCCTGAAAGTTATTTCGTACACTTCTTGTTCAGCTCTCATCCGTACCCGTACAATTTCATTTCTTTGCAGAACTTTCGGAATCCAATTGAAGATAAGCGTAGTTATTTCTCCTTCGGATAACTGCAGAAGTGGTTTGCTATAGTTGCTGAAGTTTTTGTCTCCATACTGCAGTAAAGTTTTCCTGACACTTCTTTTTGTCCTTTGAAATTGTCTTAGTTTAATTATAAACTCCATCATTCTGTAATCATAATACATCTTTTTAAACATCCAAGCAACACATACTACACATTGCATTAAATATATCTTTGGCTTTTATTTTATTATACTTGAGTTCTCCTGGCCAATTATACAAAACATCTTGGTTACCACCTTTCTCTATTTTCATCACTTGTACATTACACCTTGATATTTTTGCAAACCATATGACATATATTTGTCCATCTTTCTCGTTTCTTATTCTTATTGGTAATTGATTAAACCATGAACGATTTGCTCTAGCTATCCAGTTCAACAATAGAGCTACATTTTCTTCTTCACTTAATTAAACCATGGGCTTTGATAATGTTTCCCATTTCATGGTTCCACATTTAACCACTATCTGATAAACATTTTGACGACATTTTCTAGCATGTTCAAAAGTTTCTACAAGGTTCATCATTTTAATACAGCAATTTCTGAAACACAAAAATATATACATTGAACAAAACAGAACTTTTAGTTATTTTGATTTACCAAAACACGCCCATTTTCTCGCTCATTTTGTTCATTCTGATAACGTATTGCTGTTATTTTACAAGTATCTCTTTTCACACAGGACTCAAATATGACTTGATGTTCTCTACATTGTAAAATAAATTGACTTTCCACTTCTACTCCATTAGCCAAATTATGCATCATTAGACATTCTCGTAACCACTGCATCACTTGACAAAATGATTCTGAATGAAAATCCTGTTTTCGAAAGTTCTTTACGTCATCGTAAATATCTCTTCCTTGTTCATATGCTTGTCGCACAGATAGTACGCTATTCATCATTCAGTAATTACTTATATCTGTACAGAAAAAAACACTTATCAGTTATTTTCATTACATAAGCCAATTTTTTAAAATAAATGCAATAATTACTCCAGCACCATAGTAATTTCAGAGTCAGTATTTTCATCACTCAATACGTTATCCATGTTATGGTCTTCTAACACCATAACAAGAGCTAAAGTATCAACAACATTTGCAACTTATGACATAGTTGAGTGCATCTCAGAAAGCCTGGATCAGATAATTCCAACATGTGCAATTTTCCTTGATCTTTTAAAAGCTTGACTATTCTGTGCTGCTGTAGAAGTTGGAACATTGGTATGGTATTCGAGGGCTCTCACACAACTTTTTGAAAATTATTTACATAGGCGAGAACAATATAAAGCAGTACTGTAGATAGTTGTAGATCCCAAACCCAGCAGGTCAATTGTGGCTTGCCACAAGGGTCTATTTTATCTCCCCTGTTCTTTTCACTCTATGTTAATGACTTGCCAAATGCATCAAACTTCACAACACACTATTATATGCTGATGATACATGTTTAATATTGGCAAAAAAGAATATTGATATTTTGGAAAAGATGGTTGACCAGGAAATTAATAAAATTCACAATTGGATGCGTTATAATACGCTATCACTAAATTATCGTAAAACTGTTTACATGGTATTAACTCAGACGAGAAGCAGAATTCCCCATTTAGAGTACAAATCGGTAGCAATTTAATCAATAGAGTCAACTCAACAAAATGTCTTGGAATGCACTTAGGTTATAATCTAAAATACACACACATTTCAAAGCTTGAAAACAAGCTTTCCTGCTATTCAGGTATTTTTTATAGAATTCGAGACTACTTGAGCACAAATGCACTTAAGATGATCTGTTTCAGCCTTTTATACTCCCACCTACAGTACGCCATTTGTGATTGGGGCTCAACAACTAAAAAAACAGTCTATCCATAACATAATCATTAAGACCATCAGCTTGGAGCTCTTACCATGCCATGTAACACCCCTTTACGGCCAATTAAATTTATTATAACTGGATGACTGGATGACTGTACATCAGTTAGAAAATGCTAAGCTTATGCATAATTTCCACAGCAACAGAATGCCCAGCACGTTTGATCGTCTCGTTACNGCTATCAGTTCTGTGCACACTTGTCAAACCAGAAGTTCTACTCTGGCCAATACTTCTGTCACCCAGTCTGCTCTCAGTATGGGAAAATATCAATCAGGTGCGAAGGCACAAGAATCTGGCAGCAAATAGATTCCTCTCTAAGCGAATTGCCAACAATCACTTTCAAAAAACAATACAGAAACTCAATTGTAGAAAGTTACAAGAATCATCACGAATAATGTTTTCCCGATGTTGTCCTTTTACTTGCAACCAAAGAACCACCCCAAAGGTCAATATCTATCTTCTTAGCTTGAATTATGCAATATAATGCGACTACCTGTCAACGCATGTTAATATTTAAATGCTCGTATGCGTGTATTTGTAGTTTGTTTTTCTACGTGTTTCAATATAGCTCATTAATTGGGCAAAAAAACGGCATAAATAAGCTCTGTGTCCGCTGAATGGATTGTGCTTGTTTCTTTCATTAATTATGTAGTTACTATTACTATCAAAATGGAGTTTACGTACAGGTAATCAGATCGACAGCTAAGCGACATTTTCGAGTGCAGCAACACAGTCCCGCATGAAAATGTATAGGCCTACATCCAAAAACCAAACCTACAAAAAACGCTTGAAAAAGAACTTCTGAACTACACGAAAGAGCTATAACTTCCAAGAAAAGAACGCAATGATATTTCTTCATTCGAAGAATGTAGGAAAGGCTATAATTTCTGTTGCACATTGAAGGCAAATGTAGAACCAAAGTAGGCACAACAACAGATATATTTTTGAGGGGGCACTACACATAAGAGGGGCATATTTCACGCTTTTCAGACAAACGCCCAAATAGGTCACATGGGCATGGGGCCCCCAAAACTAAGATGGCCTAGTGCCCCCCGCTCCCTAAATCCGTCACTGTTGTTACGTAGTATAGAGTGCGATAAGAAACGTCTTATAGCTTTTTGAGAATCCACCTTACGAGAAAATGTTAAAAACTTTCGGTATGCTGGACCATGGCACTGCTCCTTGATATGCTAGATTTCATTTACCCAAAGAAGAGCCAACTCTAGGGACAAAGTAATTTTGTTTTGCAGCTGATCTAGTGACATGACAGTGAGTTTCTGCAATTTTTTGAAAGAAGCTACAATATGATTGTGGTAATGTATTGTTATGAAATTTATGCATCGCTCTATTTAGATCGCTCTAATTGATATATATCTTTCTATTTTTAGAAAAGCAGTTATTTATACAAAGGAATTATGTGACATTTAAAATTACTAAATCTGAAAGCGCGAAATACATTATCATGGATAGTACTACAAGGTTGAAGCACAGAATCGCAAGCTGTCCCATAGGATACCCGAGTGGAGATGTCTATATACGGTAATGGATTATTTCTAAAGCATTATTTGGTACAAAGTTTCGAATTTTATATATCATACTTGAAGCAAACGATAGCTTAGATTTTAAGTATTTGACATGGAAGGTCCTATTCAAGAGATTCATCTAACAAAACACCTAAGTATTTTACAGACTTTTTCCGATGTAACACAACGTTATTGTTATGAATTTTGAAATTCCTTTTTTCTTCTTCAGCTTTATTAAGTGATTTTACTGTGAGAAAATACATGGATTTCGCATGATTCATAGGTAATTTATTGAGACGCATCCATTCATCTGCTTCATTTACCATAAGTTCTAATTGTTTTAAATCACTATGTGCTGAACATAAGTGTGTGTGATCAGCATGTAGCTTAGTACTGAATGAAAAACATTTGGGAAGATCATTTACATACATAATTAAAAATAATGGGCCAAGAATGGAACCCTGTTGAACGCCATATGTAGTTTTATTAATTTTAGATGTCGTATTTTGCACAAACGTGAAGTGTCTACGATTTGACAAGTAACTTTTCATTAACATCAGTGCTATACCTCTAATTCCAAAATTCATTCCCATTATTTAATAATATTTCGTGATCGACAGTATCAAATGCTTTCGAGCAGTCTATAAATAACGAACAAGTGTGTAGTCCTTTGCCATGAGTAGGTAGGAACTGTAGGTTCAAGGACTGCTTGGACTTTTTCTATTTCTTTGTTTGTTTAATATATTCACCGCTGGAAAAATGCCCATTTTATCAGTCAAGCGTATCATTAATGCCCTACATCTAAAGCACTTTTCCAGGCCTTTGGCCCGTTCAGCTGAAGCCCTTTGCCCCTTTGCCAGTTTCCCTCATGTCCCCAGTTTGCCCCTATTCCCGTCCTCCTAGGCCCCTCATGCTCGAAATCCATAAGCTAGAGTTTGTATTTCTCCTGGTTGAATTATTCTCTTGTCGTCATTGGCAGAGAGAGCTTCTCCAAGCGTTCAGAATTCAACAGCAGGTGCGCGTCATGTATGACTGCATTTGTGTAGCGCACACCTATGTTTGGGCTTTGAGTTGTGGTCGTGACGCGCCATCGGTCGCGCCTGAAATAATTTAAGAGCACACCTCGTTTCAGCTTTGGCTTTGCTTCACGTTTGACTCACTTGTTTGTGAACCTGAATAGAATTTTTTTGTGCTGCTTTGTGACGTGGTAGAAACTTCCAAAGCAAGGAATGTTTTGCCACGCAAGCAGTTCTGAACGCCAGCCACAGAGTGTGTTTGAAAAAGATGGTAGCTTCTGGCAATGAGACTTTTAATTTAGTTTTTTAATTTATTTGTTTATGAACACACACACTCTGCAGAACGTAGGTTGATAAAAACAGACAAAACAGAACGTAGTAAAGGCATTGAAGACGGTGGATCACAGGGTTACAGACACTTTTTGCAACTGCAGTGAAGACAGAACTACAGGGTTACAGACGCATTAAATTAAGGAGGGATTTTGATAGAAGGTCTGACTCAAGCAGTGTGCTCCAAACTTCACCTGCTTGGCAGCCCGCAAACTGATCAAAATTTATCAAAAAAGCTGTGTTTCTTCTGATGAAAGTTCATTAGGTTAGGGTTATGTTGGTAATCGTAAAAAAAGCTTGTTCACAATGGTTAAGATACTGTTGAGACGTATTTGTGCTAAGCACTAGCTCTCTAATTTGGTTATGTTAAATTTGCACTGAAATCAATTTGGGATGGGGGCAATTCAGTGTTGGAAGGGTAGTTAGCCTCGTTGCAATTTTTTCAGTTGATTAAGCAGCTGTTGATGAGTGGTTGATATTGTTGACTCAAACTGATTCCGCAATTGGGTGTTGTGAAGAAAAATGGTTGAAAAAACAACAGGAACTGTAAGTTGATCTACTTTTATTTCATGAAAATATGCTTCAACGTTTAAAATTATGTTTTCACCTCAATATAAAATATTTGGTAGTAAAAAGGTTAAGCAGCTGGGTCTCTCTTTTCAGAAAATTTGGAAAGATGCCATAATATTTAACTATTTAACATATGTTGTGGAATGAAAAAAATTACTAATGAATGGGAAATAATCTGCTGTTTATTTCACAATTTTATTAATTTGTGTGTAGAGATTTATTTGTTTGTAAATTAAACTTAGAGCATTCTTAGTATGCTAACAAATATAGCAGACTCCAGGAGTCTTTTCAAGTCAACTTGAATTTCATTGTGTTGAAACCAGGGGTGACCCCAGAGGTTATTTTTGTCACCTGAAAACGAATGTGCTGGCTCTTGGGCAAAGTCCAAGAGTCTTAAAAGTCGCCAGATATTGGCTTGTGTTGAAACCAGGGGTGAGCCCAGGGGTTATTTTTATCGCCTGAAAACGTGATGTACTGGCTAACCAGGCCAAAGTCCAGGAGTCTTAAAAGTCGACAGATATTTGCTTGTGCTGGCAACTTGGGTAAAGTTCATGGGTTATTGAAAATCAACTTGGGCAGAGTTGTGGAGTCTTATAAGTCGCCTGAACTCTGTTCACTGAAGTTCTGTGTGTTTATTTTCAATATTATTTGCTGCATTTGTGTGAAAATTGTGAATAAATTAAAAATGCTCAATTGCTTCAGATGTTCTTGCTTCGCTCGCTCCATTGCTGTCTGTGCATGTTTCAGCCGTATTGAGTCGCATGACCTTGCTTTGTCCAATAATGTTCAGTTCACCGCCCTGGATGTTTTTGAAACGAACAAACATTCAAGGTGTGATGTTCATTTGTGACAAAAGCACTTTCGTCAAAATATGTTTATGGCCAAAAGACTACAAACATAATCTGCTTTCAAGCATTATCACCCACCCCAAAATTCTCTGCCACAAATTCAGCATAATTCATGTCAGCCAGTCTTTTCAGAGATTTTTAAATGATTCTACAGAAATATTTTCTTCGCTGAAGTGCTTTGGTTTCAAAGTGTAAATTATTTTAACCCATTTTGTCTTTGAGTCTTTTTCAATTTTTCTGATCGTAACTTTTGCTTTGTTAGAGTGAAAAATTGCTGTAACAATTACATGTTTTGCTGCGCCATACATTTCTCTCACTGTTTTTAGGTCAGATTCAGAAAGTATAGTGTTCTTGTTTTCAACACTGAATCCAGATTTAACAATTGTCTGCATAACGCTGTCTTTGTCTTCAGTATTATGAAACAGTCCGATGCAATGGCCAATTTCGTGAACAGCGACTGAAAATAAATTGAACTTTCCATCCCCTGAAACTGTTTTCTGGTCTGACTATCTCTCATTGTCAAAATGCAAATCGCCAGACAATGTTGAATTACCTGGGTAAAACCCATGTGCCAAAGTGCCAGATTTTTTATTATTCAGTTTGTAAGGACAGTTAATTTCCGCATTTTGCTTATCATCATCTGTCAGAAATGCAATATTCATAACTTGACTACCATCAAAAACTCTTTCAAATTGCAAACATTTTGTCAAACACTAAAAGCATTTTCGATTTCATTGAATGTTTTTTTTTCATGCGAAGAGTAATTTTGAAAGTTATAAGTCAAAACTTTTTGCTTCCAAGGGGTGCAATACTTTTTATTTCCAATGTTATCAGGCATAGCACAAAACATGTTTATTTTAACTAAAAAACTTTTTTGCTCACTCTTGTAGTTTTCTCAGTTGAAATTCCAAATCAGTAATTCTTTGAAGAAAATTTTGTTCAATTCTAACAATTTTTTCATATTTCTTTTAGTTCGTCTGTTTCAGAATTTGTGACAATTCGCCCATTTATCACAGCAATGGACCCTTCTATTCTCTCAAATTTTTCATTTATGCTTTC
>JGI24022J15233_10006156_pt1 | contig 12938 bp, 10 predicted proteins | sample Ectturendosymbi2_FD_15233 | JGI IMG/M metagenome (IMG submission 15233)
GAACTACCGCGATCTTTTTTCACCCGATCTCTTTCTTCTAACACGCTGAAGCCAACAAGATATAGAATCTGAAACACCACAACACACGCTACACGGTTACAGCAGCGTACAACATACATGCCAGTTGGAAACAAACTGAAAAAGGATCTTTGTGAACCACGGGAATAACGTGACTAAAGTTTCGCACCAGCAACTACCGCCTCGTTTCATAAACTCAGACAAAAACCAGACAAGGCACAAACTCAGAAACTACACAAAAAGCGTTAGATTTTTTCACATACAACATCGGTCGCATTTTTATGAAGCGGAAACGTAACATACTGGTATACAAACGACGAATTACTTTTTCAAACAGTTTATCGGACCACTGCAGCGGAGCTTCTGCGTCAGGTGAAAGTTTCAACAGCAGATCGTTGAGGAAATGCAAAAGGGATGAACACTGAAGTAGGCCAGAAATATTCTCAAACGCGTCAGTGAACGGAGGAGATGGCGTAGGAGTAAAGACTGCAAGAAACAAACGGTTGAATTTCAGACCGACGTACGTGTCAGCGTTTTCAAACAGCTTTGGCATTTACAGCACGAGAATGCGACACACTACCGCTGCCGCACGCATTGTTACCGGTAAACAAATGCTTTGTCCACTGAAAGCGAACTGCGTAACAAAAGCGCAGGCAAGCGTCACGCGGCATACTACTTGCCGAGGTGAAACTTGGTTTAATTACCAGATGCTTTGTGACGATTACTTGATTCACCAGCTGGTTCGATGTAACGGCCACGCCAGTCTCAGTAAAAAGTATTGTTGATTTTTTCATTTGAATATAATTAACTGACGTAGATCTTAAGTTTCGATCAAAACGTATACAGAAAGTCTTCGCCAAAATTACGGTCGAAACCAGTGTTCATTGATCGCGCAAATTGGCTGGGCCATTATACAGCTCGAGGCTATTTGACGGCCAGGCTAAAGATGTCACAATTCCTGTTTGTTGTGACGTGCACAGCACTGCCACCCGAAAACATTAATTACTGGCTACTGTGAAGTGCTGCGCAGTTGCAGCAAAAACACTCTCAACCTGCAGGTAAGTTGTTCGCTTTTTTTCGTCTGATAACCTCATTCTGAGCGTTGGTTTGGTCGGTCGCAGTGGTGTAGTGGTAGAAACAAGGCGAAACGAGGCCCAGATACGAATCCTTGAGCTCGTACCTGACAAGCAAAGTGCAATGTCAGTGTTTCATTATTAAGCGGAATAAGTTAATCAAGTGCTGCTCGAGTTTCTCGTCGGTGAATATAGGCAAAGAGTTTTTGAAGGTTTGATTACAAACAATACCACACATCATTTTCAACAAGTTTGTAACTGCCCAGTCGAAATTAAAAACAATTTAAACATGCACAAGCCGCAGCAGCATTAACAGATACAAGACAAACTTGTAGTCGCTAAACCGCTACAAACAGAAAAACAAAAATCCTTTGGAAACTTCGTGAGCCACGTAACGTTTATTTAGGTGCGGTTTCTGGTGGATTATTGCTCGGTGCTGAATCCAAGCACTTGCAGTTTACCTCGCAACAGTTGTCGTGCTCACTGCCGGTTTGTAATCCGCCACTTCTCTGAGCACCGATTCCCATCCTGGTTCATCGCTAATCTGGGAAAGACGTCACGACAACTTTTAAATATGAACACATGGAGCGTGGCGTCGGTTGTCGACAACGGACAGAAATATCCCTCAACAAAATGAAGTGAGACGCAGCGAACGCATGCGACGCAAATGCAGAGTGTGAAATCCGCATTGCAACGAGTATAGACAGGGCTGGGTATCAATCAGAATGTTTTAAATCTCAGCAAGTGAATAGAATGTTGCATCTTCGACAGCATTTACCATTTAGTCGGGCACTCCTGGGCAAAGTTTCACCTTACATCAGTTAAATCGGAAGCGGAATCTAACATTCGTCTACGTTGCCGAGAAACTATTCACAAATGGCCTCTACTTTCTTACGTAGTAGTATTGGCGTTAAAATTATTGGACCGCAAATTTTTCTGTTTAAAAACCCAGTGCTGCTCTTTTCCAAAGTAACGAACGCGCGACCTTGCCCTCCCAAAACAAGAGCTTATAACTGGGAATTTTTATTTCACACCAACGCTTGAACACCTACAAAAACACCGAGTAGATTGCAGCTTTACGATTCACTCACCTCGTCTGGAAGATGTTTGCTAATTTTCGAATGAGGCCTAGGGCCGCTGGCCAAAATATGGATGACTTCGCGTCGCGCGATGTCTTCAAAGCTCACTTGGCCAACCCCTTGCGTCCACCGTTCCACACAAATATAGATCAAAAGCGAAACGAACTCTTCGTAAATGGACACCATATACTGCAAGCACAACCAGCAAATTCATTTCGCTTACTCATCAGAACGAGCTCTGTTTGTGGGACAATAGCAGCAGTGAAACAACGTGACCAATGCGGACAGGCTGTAGCACAAGTTGAACTTGATGCTATGACCCACCACGTCTTGCATATCGTCCCTACTGTGTTCTTGTAATACTGGCTTCAAGCGTTTCCTCAGAACAGGAATGAAGCGATGGCATGAGCACTGAGCAGTGGCGTAACGAGGTTAGATGGCGCCCGGGGCAAGAAGCAAGTTTGGCGCCCCCATGTCGGAACCTGAGGTCTTTCGGAAGAAATGTGCTGTATTGAAAGTACTTGTGACATTGTTGGGACTTTTCGGTGCCCCTGTAGTGATTCGGCGCCCGAGGAATTGTGCCCTCCTCGCTACGCCCCTGCGCATGAGTGGAGACAGAAAAAACTGTGCAGACGCATCAATCGATTTAAAGATTTTTTGAAAAAACGAAGGAACCTTTCAGACCAAAGCAGCAGCTAAGCATGTAAAGGGGTCACCATTCATTGCGATTGGATTAGCAGTTTTTAATTCCAAACCAACATCTACATTGATTGTGTAAGAAATCCCAGCTTTCTAATTTCAAACCATGTATTGAGAAGATTTTCGTGAACAATATAAAAAAGCAATGCTTTGTTGCAATCAGCTGCGCACGATAGTCTTTAAGTAATCTAGCAAACCTGTATCTAACCAAGACGTCATGTGTAACCTTTCGCAGGACAAAAACCTAGAGTGGACTGTTTATGTTGGTGTGGTGCAAAATGATGACTACATATCCCTCCGACGCAACTAGAAACCAACCCGATTCGGGTGAAACAAAGACATTCACTTGTTCGCGCGGGAAGGGTTTAAGGCGAGAAACAACGTTCACGCACAGAGCAAACAACGAGCAGATAAACAAGAATTAAGGTGGTGCATGTTACCTCCTTTAGGCCGGTTGAACTGTGCAGATGCATGCGATAGTACAGAGTGACGAAGAACTGGTCCGGGTCGCATACAGCGGCGCACGTTTGCAAGAACTGCAGGTCGCGGTTGAATGCTTCCGTTCGGCATCGGTAATCTTTGCAATAGTACACTTGATTGGCCAACGCCATGCCGTTGCGACGCCACGCCCCTGCATTGGTTTGCGCGCAGAGGCAAACAGTCTGCAACACATTCTCGCTCAAACGGAGTATGTCTGCGGTGACCCCCGCCTCCTCCCAGGTAATTCCCATACTGGGGCAAAGGACCAGAAGGGCGGCAGTGAGGCGAGTCAAGGGGATGTGGATCGACACCATTTTCTGGGTGATGTCATAATCGACGCACGTGTAAGACTTGCCGTCGTAGGTGACGGTGGCCTGCTCCAAAGCCGATTCGCGCTGATGCAGCAAGTTCAGGTGGAGGATTGCTTGTTGCAAGCAATCGATCAGTACGCTTCTCTGCAAAGAGTTGAAAGATCCATAACAGCTGATTAGCGGCAACGCACTTTGCATGTATCTGTCGCGAGGAGACCGGTAAAGTAATTAATAACCAGCGGCGAGGAACAGGAAACGGCGCTTAGTGAAATATTGGAGGGAATATTAAGCTTCACTGCATGAGCCCGAACGTAGCATGGCGGGCCTTTGTAAGGTGACACGAGATTTTAATATCTGGTTGAGAAAAAGGGCGCGGGATTGCCGCGTAAAACAAATTCCAAGCAGCAAGCGAACACCAATCGGCAACCTTACATTCATCGAGCACCACTTGTACAACGGCTTCAGTACGGGTATTAATCGCATGAGCAAAGTAATCCCTGTTTCCCACTCAGGCTCGTGCTCCAAATGCCTGTCCGCTTTCCTCACAATGGCGTCCATTTTCTGATTAAAAAAACAAAACATCGGTGCTTCGAGCGGAAATAGCGTCCGCGCTGCAGAGCGAAAGCATTTAAGCAAAAATTGCAGCTTGTGAGACGGTCGCGATGTCTTAATACAGCATTCCACTACTCACCTCGATGGAGGCAAAAAATGCTAAAAGTTTTCTGAAAAAAGCCTTGAACTTTGCATTCATGACTGGATCCCATTCTGTTGGGACGTTTGTTAAAACGTATCTGAAAAGCAGATTTGTTGTCAGTTAGTTTTTAACCTGTTTTGAGTTACAGAAGCTCAAGCGGTCACTTGATGCCTACGACACGGGAAAAGCGACGAAACCAACAGAATGAACAGGCCGCCCGTTCGTGATCACAGTTTTAATAGGAAACGAGGTCTTTACGCAGCATAGTTGGCAAAACAACGCAACACTACGAAATAAAGTCGGAAGCGAGCCTTACTTCAAGTCGTAAAACGGGTACAAAGTTCGGCGAAAATTCCTCTTAAAGCGCCTGACATCCAGCTTGTAGATCGGGACTGACGAGGGGTCGTTTGCACTTCCTTCGTCGATTTCGATGCAGAAAAGCTTGATCATCGTTTCGAGCAGCACGACCAGCATGTCCTCTTCGAATATGAGGTGCTTAACCTGATGAAAAATAGAGTCGTAATGAAAAGTGAGAAAGCTCACGTGGCAATAGCGTGTGAACGTGAAGTTATTGACTCCATCAAAATAGACTGATGATGATGCTCATTATGATGACGCTTGCTCACGATTAGAAACTGACAATGAACTCAGGTCGAAGGTTGATTTTTCTCGTAAATACAGCCATTGTTTGATTTTTGTCTAAACGCCTCCTCTGTGAAGACAGGGCTCAGTCGATCTAGACGCGGAGAAGTACACAAGACCAACCCAGACAGATGGCAGATTTAGCAAGAATTGAGTTTAGCGCTAGATGAAAGTCTCCTGTTGAACATAGAAATTTCACAGGAAAATGTTTGGTTAAATCTAGAAGCAAAGCAAGGTGTTGTAAAATGCGTTGGTAATCACTGTGTTTTGCAAAACGGCGCACAAAATCACAAACATGCAACTCACGAAGCTATTACCACATAGATAGAGCAAAAATGTTACACAAATATTACGCCACATGCTACTATTCATCGTGAAAATTATTACACGGGGAACGACTAGACTGTACACTTCTAACACGTTCACGTCACAGGCTTGATGCATTCAGACCACGACATTGTCTATTCATTGGATAAATAAAAAAAAAACTGCTGTAGGACACAACGAAGTGGAGCTGAAGCAGCGAAGGCACGCGTTCAGGGCTGGGGTAGAAACAACGCGATAGCAACAAGCTCGTACAAGGGTGGGAACCGTGAATATCTGAACAGACATTGAAATGATCGAGTCGCCATAGTCGTGATCGTCTTTAAGAAAATCCGTCACAAGATGGCTGTAGCATCGCACGTAATGAACGGCGAACGACCGCTTGGTTTCAGCCTGCAGCAGAACCGTTCCCATCACAAACTGCTGGTAGGCATTCCGCGCAGCTGAAACAACAGGTTAAGTTTCAAGGTGAAAAAGGCACTCGGCTAGTCGTGGCATGCCGGATGCTTGAAGACGAGGGACCCGATCACCATGGGGCAAAATATGGAAGGAGATTAGTTGTCCGAGAAATAGATGTTGGGGCGCGTAAGGTATTCATCGGGTCGGAACAGCATGTTCTGTGACAACACGTCGCTATGAGCACAAACAAGAAAAGCTGATAAGCACTGCTTTGTGAAAGTAAAGCGAGGGCAGGGTTTTCAAATAAGGCTGATTAGACGTCGGACGCAGAACACAGACAGCCATCAAATACATTTCGCTCCATAGTTTACTCGTATATTGTAACTTTCCTACTTCGCAAAACAGGTAAGTTTGTTCTAATACAATCAGCCCGACTCCTCGCGTAACTTAATTTACAGTGTAGTACAAACAGGTGGGAAATTCTACAGGGCACAAAACATGCTCATTCAATCGATGTCAAATGCCAACCCAGAGCTAAACTTCATCATCAGTTAGAACACAGTTAAACGAAGGGGTTCTGAACGGAATTCGAATTACTTATTTTGTGTAATAAAGGAATTAACAGTTTGAAGAAGTTTTTACTGTTGTGGTGACTATCCAAGTTAACGGAATTATTTAATGAATTGTTGGACAACTTTTAGTAGACGGCATATAGTTAAAACGTCAACTGGTGTAGGATTTGTACCCTATTCAAAACTGTGAATATTGGATGTCCTGTCTCAGACTTGAGGCCCACAGAACATGACATTTTTCAGTAGGGCTGATTTTTAAATTTTTTTTGTATCCACTTTGCATGACTGACGTGTGTGAGAGAATCTTGGAAGACCGCTCGATTTTATTATGACCCCTACTGACAAAGAAAAAATACACAATAATGCTGCATTTGCTTTTCGTTGCATGCCATCTCACGAAACAATTAGGCACTCTGCGGGCTTCAGTTCACGTATTGTAAAGGCAAATACCATCGAGAGAATTGCTCCAGCAATTCATCATGAAATAAGGACTTTATTGCGTGTTCAAATTTATCAGCATGAAACGTAACATTTTCAGGTGTGTCGACCGCGGGATGTTTTAAATAGAATATAATTTACTATTCACAGGCGTTCGGCGCGCATGTTCCAACTCCTTGCATGGTATAAGTGACTAGCACGGGGGTGGGGGAACTGCGGCTCGCGTGACCGTTTCATGTGGGCGCGTCAGAACACATCATCGCATCAACATGAAACTCCAAGATACGAAGGTACTTAATGAGCCATGAGAAATCTCTCTAGACCCCTCAAAGTTTTCTCTCCTTAAAATTATGTGTATTTTGTGGTATTTTTAGCATAACACAAAACTACACTTTTTTGTGACCCCACTGGCCCGCTCATGACATTTCACAATTCATGTGGCCCGTGATCGTAAATAGCTTCACCACTCCTGGATTAGCAACTATTAATGAAGTCACGCTCCCGAGGGAGAGACGTTAACTGGATTTAAAATTATCGAGGCAACTGGAGATGATAAACATTGTGCNAGANAGCTTCTAACTTACAAAGGANAATTCATAACTAAACCATGCCCCAAGCGCATTTTGAAAGATACGGCGGCATGGTGGNAATTTCTTCANGCAAATAAAACACGGAAACAANGACGGGGAATTTTACGACAGCTGTTAACATTACAGACGTGATGACACGATAAAAACAAAATNGTTTTGCCTTCTCTTTGAATGCGGTGTCTTGAAACAACGCACTTACATTTCCAAAGTTGAATATCATAAAGCATGTATCTCGCCGCAAAAATATCACTTTGAACATTGGTTTTGCTCAGCAAACATTCGGACAAGATAAGACGTAAGCCATCTGAACAAAAACAAACAAGTGCAAAGGACGATTACGCAATGAGTACAGAAATGTCCAGGAGTTTCCGGCAAAAAAGTATTGAATGAAACCCATACGTATTTGTCTATTAAGCATATGAAGCTAAAACCAAGCACACGCGGTGTAACTCAGACCACAAAAAGCAGTCTCACTCTTTCGTGGCATGGGCTACATCTTATTCACTCAACTGAAACCGCTCGGCCTCATTCGGGGTGTGCTCGGTTGAATTCGACTTGTGCAGACTGACCTGCTTCAATATCACCTTTTATCGATCTATCAAATCGCGTTTGTTCCAAGCAGACGTGTCGAAAGAACTACCGCAATTGATCTTTTCAAGCTACCGGCTGTTTTTTCGGTGATAGAGCTACCGGCTGTCCGATTTTTTTTTAAATGACCCAAAACAATTAAGTCAATTCGGTCATAATGTCCGAAAAGGTAGGCTAGCGAACACTGTTTCGGCGAGCTTTAATATTATTACGGGACAAATGACCGAAATGTCTCAGCGGAAAAAAACAGGCTACCGGTATTTTATATTTACAACTTATAAAGAAACAATCGCGTTGTTTTAGACATCACTTCAGAATGTTTACATTAGGATTAGGGCAACCAAAAGTCAATTAAGTCAAAATTTTTCTGCCATTTTTAAAGTTTATGAAATGTCCACAAACCAAATTTCACGCTCATACCATGAGCGACTCCCAAGTTATTAGGTCAAAAAAAGTCAAAATTTATCATCAGGTCAAGCTTTATCGTTGGGTCAAACTTCTGCAGCAGTTTTTTTCTCTTCATCGATATTTTATTGAAACAACAACAACAGATATTGATATGCTTTTGGAAGTTTAGTTACAATTCTGTAATAATAAAGGGTTTGTTGCATTTCTGACGTAATAATGTTGTTTCGCTCACTACTGGACGATTGAATATAACGCAGGATAGGCGTGGTAAGGCAGAAAAGGCCTTATAGTACTTGGTTTGGTAAATGCTCAATCCATTATGCATCTAGCGTTTCAACTTTATGGTGTTCTCAGATTTGACTCTACTGTAGTTATTAATGTACTTATCAATATATCATCCCCAAAGTTAAACAACCAAATTTTTTAAATTTCGAAGCATAGTGTGCATGAATATGTTTCTGGGTTAACCTCAACACCTAAGGCTGAATTATTTTGAAGTTACAAACGCAGAAAACTTATAGGTCAAAATAAAGTCAAAATTTTAAGTTTTTAGGTCAAAAAATGTGTTGCCCTATTTATAATTAGGAGTGTCATTCCAGTTTTAATCCGGTTTTGTCCCTGTTAAACGGGGGTGGCCGGATTTACCTCTTTCTGCAATGAATTAACTTTTTTGTTACCATTTCATAATTGATACAATTAAGTGTAAGGCAAGTTAACGTAACTGCCGCCACACGACGTCGCATTTGCATGGTTGCCAAAACGATCACCAACGCATCTTTTCAGAAACTTCAGCAATTCGCCTCTCTTCATTCATGACAAAACAACAGCTTGAAAACACTTTCAAAGTAAAGCGGAAATTACTTCGCACTGAATGAACTCCACTCAGGAAAGCCCACACAGTCAGCATGTTTACAAAAACTGCTGAAGGATTCGAACGAGTACGTAACTCCACCGGTTTTCGGCAAGCTCGCCAAACGTATCATACAACCTGAAGTCTTTGCAAGTTTTTCGAGCCATGCAAACATTCGAAGAGCGATTTCTTGATGGCCCAAGACGGTTGCATGAAGCACTTTAGTTTTCAGAGGTCCACGAGCTCTAGGGCGCAGAAGCAGCGGCGGAGATTCCTTCATACATTAGCATCGAACTTACAGCCTTTGTTTTCAAGCCAAAGGTTTGTTAATCAACCCGTAAAAAACAGTGAGAACTCCGCTTAAGGTCAAAGATCACTATACGTTAAATTACCTGAACTTGTGACGCGCATTCGGTGCATTCTGCCAGTGTTCCAGTTCTTATAACAGCTCTGCCCTGTAGGAATAAAATTGGTGGTCACTGAAAGACCGTATTTATCGAATGTAGCTCATTGAAAATATTAAAAGGGAAATATTTCCTGTTTGGTCAAGGCAGCAAAACATTAATATGAAAACAGTGTATTGACTTTCAGAAAATTCTGAGACCCACGAATATCGACATTTGGTATAAAAAGGCGCTGTCACCTGGTTGCATTGTATACCAGAAATATTAAGGTGACTGGAAAACAAACAGGAGATCATTCGGAATTTTACGACATGCACATATGGTGCTGCAAAGGATACAGTTTTAGCTGAACGGCTCGGACAACAAACCACCGTACGGATAGCGCTTGAAAGCTTTTCAAGCGGACGTCTGGAGGTGTACCCGAACACGTTTTTGTAAATACAGGAACATAATACCTCTCTGTCAATGCACGTCGCAAAGTCGGCTGCTTTCGCTTCAGAACACCGAGTAGCTCTTTGTAGTACATCGATAACGTAGTCAAAGGTATGAGACTCGTCGTTGTATAAAACAGTAACATGACGGTCGGCATTTTCCCTGAAAAGTTGTTGACCCAATGACGCAGCAATGGAGCGCGTACAATCGGTATTACAGAAAAATAATCCAAATACGCCTTTATACAAAATTTGTCAAAGTCTATCCGTGTTTGTGTAGTGGCTGAACAGNGGATAACACTGACACGGTAAGTTTGAAAGCAGAAATTTACTGTAATTATGCTCGCTTTGTACCCCCANTTAGGGTGTCACGAATTCCACTGCCCCACCTATCGTGCATGGGGTTGCATAAGCCGCTTGTACCGTGTTTCAAGTCTTCGGTATGCCCTGACCGGGTATTGAATTCTTTTTGGCAACCTGAGAAGCGAGTGCTCTACCACTGTACCATTCAACCCGTAAATTTACAAAGGAATCAAAAACCGAACACATTTGAAACAGATGTCCACGCAACATGCCAGAGCAAACTAAGAAAACTTGAGCTACAAGATTGCAGAGAATCGTATGAAGCGCAACACAAAAATAGACTTTTTATGATTATAACTTTCACACAATGGCTGCTCACACGATAATGTTAGGGCCAAAGCGAAGTTTGCAGAAAACCATGAAGACCGCAAAATTTCTTCACAAAAAAATCCAGCCATTTAAAAAGGAAAAGTAATTCGATCAGTGTTCCTCAACGTTTTTAGTGTTATATCGCACTTTGACATTCAAAAAAATCGTGTAACGGTCACACGATTATTTTACACTGTAACCCACGATAGTGCATCCACACCTGGAGGTTGGGAATAAGGGGAGAGATTAATGAAGAAGCAGGGATCAAAATTTTTTTGAAATTTTTCACTGAAAAGAAAAGAGCTTAACAATGATCATCAGTTTTAGAAAAGAGGGCGCTTCGTGGAGGAGCTATAGTCGTTCGGGGGCATCCGCTAGACTAAACTGGCTTCTCTTGGATCCACCACTGAACATTAAAGTACTAGACTTTATTCACTTCAATTTGTTTTGTTGGATTGAGACACGTTCTTTGAGACACGATTTGCAGAAACGTTTTGATTGAACATGTTTGGATCTTTGCAAGGTGTGCCCCTGCTCATTTTGGAAGTGAAAAACTATAAAAATGATTATAATTCGATCCAGTAAATCTGAATCCGCATGCCTCACCAAAACATTGCCACGACTCACGTTGAAAAATAACTGCTCTAAACGACACTGCAAAAGCAGTTAAAAGCATGTGCCCTTTTTGTGTGTGACCCATCTTAAAATCAACAAACAATGTAACATTTTAATTAAAGTTAAAAGTACGTCACCTACGTAGCAACCAACTTTTCCGGCAAATCGGCACAAGCCTTAGGATCGGTGACGAGTGATTCAGTCATGTACTCAAGGAGAGTCATAAAGAAAGAGTTTGCTCTCGAACGTACGGTTGCGGGAAGTCGGGCTTTGGGATCGACCTGGAAGCATGCAAGTCAGCGTTGCCATATCCTGATCCTATCGCTCAAGGTCTAACAAAGTCTTAGAACTTGGCTATGCATATCTACGGACTATGTCCCAAAATTCAGGGCCCAAACAAGCAGGGTTCCCACCGGATTTTGAGTATGGGTTTCCAGACTATTTCCCGTTCTTTTCCGGACTTTTTTTCAAAAATATCAATAAAATATGATTAGAATGCATGCCAAAAGATAAAGTCTAGAAAATTATTTCCTGTCGCCATACTAACAGACAAATTTTTTTCCAGACTTTTCTAGGCTGGAAAATGGCCAAACTTTTTTCCATACTTTTCAAGACTCCGCAGGAACCCTGCACAAAGGATACTTATATTTAAAAATGCGACAAAAGACTAACCACTCAGAAACGCTTTTAAATTTCTGACACAGTAAACAAATATTTGTTCAAGCGCATGACATTACCGTGGCTGTGGCTGGAGCTACACTGTGTTGCGAACAGGAAGGATATTTGGTCCACGCCTCCGTATCGCCGCAGTCACAGCAGCCACCGCCTCCAGACGAGTGAAGCTACAATGGAAAATATAGGCAATTGCTTGCGCGGGTCCGACATTACATAACTTTAGCACTGGTGCTAAAGGTCATTAAGGTACAACTTTTATGTTGATATAACCAACTCAAATACACTTTAGCAATGGTGTTTAATAGTAGTTAAGTTAAAATTTCACTGTCGGTGAAAACAAATCAAATGCACTACTTCAAAAACCTGAAGAAGACAAAAATGAAACTACGCATGTACGGGATTTGATGTTTTAGAACTATAAACTTGGAAGTCAAGCAAGGGCGACTCCAGGTCAACAGAGGCACTCGGGCTCATCACACAATTTACGCTGACTGAATGTGACCGTTCGTAGCTTGCATCACAGAAATTTACATTTGCTTTCATTCTGGCTGGCGCTATCGTTGCTCTGTGACGTTATTACATAACAATGAATGACAAGTTCTCATGAGAACTTGTCTATTCAGGGTTCCCACACAATTTTCAAAACCAAATTCCATGACATTCCATGACTTTTGTTACACTTTTTCCACGCGTGTTTAAGTGATACTTACACTTGCAAACTGGTAACAGTCTTATTAAAGATAGCTGATGTTGCGCTAATGGGATCCAACTCTGCCAAACTTGCTCCCTGTGTAGTAGCTGTGTCGCATCTCAAAACCAAACCAATATTGCTATCAATATCAACCAGCTACCTACATTGCCAAATATAGCAATATCATCACCAAATATTTATGATTTAACTGCTAGAGCAAAATAAAGAAATGTTAGGTGCCGATAATTGCAAAATAACTAAAAACAGATCCCCTAAATAGGGCAC
>JGI24022J15233_10006157_pt1 | contig 12938 bp, 10 predicted proteins | sample Ectturendosymbi2_FD_15233 | JGI IMG/M metagenome (IMG submission 15233)
ACATTTGCGTAGGAGAGGCCATGTGCAAGTGACCTGCTTGCTGGGAGGCCCCGCGGCGATTACTACACCTGAAAAGGAGAGGCTGTAGGAGACGCTTACACTTTTCTCAAGATGAGCAAGCTCATCTGTCTAAGATGAGCAGCTCATCCGACCCCACGTTGCAATTGTTTGTCGATACCTCTTTCACTTAGATGCCAAAATTTAATATAGTGTACTGTTTTTGTTTTTTTCTATGCCTTTCACAAACTATCCATAAGCTTTTCAGCAACATTGAACTGAAAAAGATTGTATTACTGCTGAATTTGATTTTTTGCCGATGGGACAAGTCATGTCTGGCTAAAGTTGCTCTGGGAGATTCGGAAATAAGACAGTTACATTCGCTCCGTGGGTTTTCCTTGATAAAAATGTTAAAACGGGTTTTTCTTATGCGAAGAAACTGCTGAACTGCTTAATTCGTGATTTTGTAACAGCCAACGCATCAAATTTTGCGTAATACTCTTTTTCAGCGTTAAGGCTTTGGTGGAATGCATCTTGCAAACTGTTGTCCCAGAGTAAGGATTTTTACCAACATTACGAAACAAATGGTCATTTTATGGAGACGTCTATTTCCATACTTTGGAGCACGTGGGACAGTTTGGTAAGGTCAATCTGCGTCCGCAATGTTGGCGTTGATATCAATTTGTGAAGCATCGTGTGTGAACATGGAAAAGCTATTTTGTACAAAGTATTTGCATTTGTAAACCAGAGAATTAATGAATCCCATCTAATTTGTTTCATCTCAGGTAGAATATAATTGGTGATTAATAACGGGTTATCCTTTTTCGTTGAGATCTAAGAAACAACAAGTTAGGTTAATTTTATCCTGACTGATTGCGGTTGTCACACGAGCAAAAACCTACTATATATCTGGTACGCGTTAGATTTACAAGACTGCTTAAGCTTGCTAGCAAGGCATCCGTTTCATGCACTAAAGCTTAGTATCAAGGCAAATGTTGAAGATAAACTTGTACTTGACACGGAACGTATCTACGCTTTCATATTGTAAAACATTAGCGCCCGGCCGATTGTGTTTCTCGTCTCCAATGCCATAGGTCATGGATGGGCAAACTGAGGGCCTCAACGGAGCCCTGTGTAGCCCGCGAAAGCCTGTAGCAAATTATAAAGAATAAAGTCTTTGTTTTTATGAACGATGACGTCTATTAGTCGTATTACTGCCTGACCTTGAACAACAGCGGTACCCATGCATCCAACATGTTTTGAATATTGCTTTCTTGGTCGAGATGCTCGCAAACCGGGCATTTTTTGCAGGTTTCAGGATTACCAGAAATCATGCTGCAGGTGTTTCAGTTGATGCTGAGAATCGACGGTTTGATCAACCCTAACGCAAAATTACTGAAGTTATCGTGCAACCACTTGCTGTCAACGTCTGCTTACATAAAGGGCAAGTACGGACCACTTTTGGTCATTATTGAACAATGTGGTTCCACCCTCATTTTACAGCAGGCGCCAAAGTTCATAGATTCTCTGGTGCCTTGCCTTGCTTTGAACCACTTAGCTCCGGTTGTCTCCAGGGTGTACAGAGCAGTGATTCGAAGTCTGTTAAGCAATCACGCGGAGGATGTTTTGTGTGTGTGGAAAGCAAAAATTGCTCCAGACTTGGTGAACGCCATTGTAAGCAGCAACCAGGTAGCAAGAAAAAATATCCTCCAGTACTGGGTGCCTGTCCATCTCGATCTCGACCGCCGCATATTTGCCTTGCTGGTACATTCTATTGCGTCGCACAAAACCATCAAAGGTTGTGAACAGAAGCTGGACAGCGTGCGTTTGCCGTGCATCATTGATATCATGAAATTAGCTCGATGCAAAGGTATTGTTAGATTCGAAGACATGGACAAGTTCTTCCTTCGGCACGGCATCAAGGCAGCAGATAATCACGTCCGAGCAAATGCCTTTTTGTCTATTTGCAAGACGAACAAGTTGTCGACACTGATCACTAATGTGGAATTTTTAATGATAAGAGAAAATCTACCTCTAAATATGAACATTGATTGTGCTTCGTTTCGACAGGATTTAGTGTTTTGCATCAACTTTTTCATCCGAAGAGCTCTTTGCAGCCTTGCGTCGTCAGTAAAAAAGGTATGACAATTCATTTTCAAGTAGCTGAGTACCCATGAAAACCGCGGTTTGTTTGTGACTCAGGCGAAAGGAACGCTTACTGCTTACGGCCAGGAGTGCATTAGCTTTTTGTCGTGGCTTGTTGATGTTTGTGAGGAATCCTGGAACAGGTTCACATCATTTCAACGCAAGCAAACAGCGCTTGATTTGTATGACCGTATTCTTGAAAATCTTTGCAATGCACACAGTGCGTCGAGGACGAAAAACACTCTTTTACTGCAAGATTTAAAGATTGTTTTACAGGTGAACACTGCGTTTTGCATTATGTAAGTTAACGTTCGGTTTGCCACTGTAAACGTGTTAAAAATATGTTATTTTAGGTGTTGGAAGAACACGGCCTTCAGCTCAAAACAAGAAATCATCTGAAGTCCTTAATTGCGTTATTTCACGACGTAATACCCGCCATCCGCGAAACTGCGCGGAATATCATTGTTCGACACTTTCCTATACATTTGGTAAAGTCCTGTCAAGGACAGTTGAAAGAAATCTGTCGCACTTTGCTCGACAGCCCAAAGGCTCAGGACACAGAAGGCGGTTCTCTGATTGCCTGCTTCCTTTTTGATCTATTCCTTGTTGCGGAAAGGGGTGCTTCTGATGACGATGTTATGGAAAACGCTGGTGTCGCGCGGCATGTCAACTGGAAGGTTTGCTGCTCCTTTCTACAATACTTCATTGTGACCAATATTGATCTTCACACAGAGGAATTGATGTCGAATCTTGTTCAATCGTCGTATAAGTACCCTTTATTTGGTTGGCTCTCCGCCTTGTCCAAATGCCTGGACTGGATTGTTTCTACAAACTCTGTTGGAGATATTGATGAAACTACTTATGATAATATGTGTTCGTTTGTGAAATCAGTTGGCGATTTGGTTGTCCAGGTTAACGGCCATTTGCTTCGAAAGGTATTTTCGTGCGTGGATGTTGATGATCAGGGCAACACTGTGTTCGTAACCTCTGCAGATTTCGAAGAAATGTCGTCTAGGATCAGCACTATTGTGCGAGCGGCCAGGCAGAGTAACAGGACGTTAACCGAGTCCCCGAAAACTGAAATTGTAACCTCGGATGACGTAATGTTGACACAAGATCACGAACTAGTCTTGGCATGCTCCTGGTTGAGTTTGAAAAACGGCTGTTGTCTCCTGGAATCTTTGGCAATGTTGATTCTATCAGTCCAGCCACCGAATTCAACGGGAGCCAAATGTGCTGATCTCTTGAACTTCATTTCGTCTGGTCTGATTACTGTACTGTCGTCTTGTCGTCATCGCGGCGTCATCGAAAGTTGCTGCGAGTGCCTGCAAGCAATTTGCAACGCTCTCTTTTCATCCAGAGCGGAGCAAGTAAAGAACATCCCCCAAAACCATTTAGCGTCTTTGCTAGACTTGTTTCGTGAAACCGAAGTGTGCTTGAAAAAAGCCGTTCAAGGCGGAACTGTCACTCGACGGTCTGCTGGTCTGCCACTGATAACAGAGGCCATCTTGAGCTCGAGTGTTCTCGCTGGTTCGTTCCAAGCAGCTCAGCTGATCGAACAAACAGTGCAAGTGATGATGACTTGCGTGGAGCAGTCGCTGGGAAAAAAAGATTTTCTTTTGGAGGACAACTTCGACTTGCCAGCCGTCCATGCCTTGTACATTCTCAAGCATCTTTTCAAGAACGCAACACTTGGGAGTTTGATGATTCCTTACGCTCAAAAACTTTTTCCGCTTGCTGTGTCTTGTCTTCACAGCGAAATGTGGCTGATTCGAAACGCAGCGATGCATTTGCTCGGTGCTTTGTCAAGTCGGATGTTGGGACAGCAGCATATTGAGGAGAAAGGCAGTTCAGGGTTAATGAACTCACTCGATGCTTCTGAATTTCGAGCTCGCTATCCCGCACTTTTTAATGAGATGCTGGAAATTTTGTCCAGCTCTTCCGCCGATCTTGCCCAACAAGCAGTGGGTAGAAATCAAAAGATGAACGACTCGTCTGTGATAAAAAAGAATTTCAGTCCAGAAACGTACCCGGTACTTGCTTTGATATCAAAGCTATCAAGTGAACGTAGCAATAACACTTGTAGTTCTCTGTCAACCAGTCTTCAACGTCTAATCGGCTCCCTCTCCTATTCTGTGCGTCAGTTGGCCGTTAAATCCATACTGGCTCTGCATTCTTACGTTGAAGTTGGTTGTATGGTTCGAGCTTACCTGGAATCCCTGCCTTGCGATAAAAAAGTGGAAGGTATGTAAAATCATTGTATCTCAAACAGCGTTTCATCCTGCTTTGTTTCTCATCGTTCTGTGTAATCCGCAGACACGTCAGGAACTCAATTGTCGCAGAATGCCCTTCATGGATGGCTGGGTTTAATTTTGGCGCATTTGGACCAATCTTACGAAAACAGTCCTGAGGATATTCGGCTGCACAGAGCGCTTACCGAGAGAACGTGGCTAGCTAGTCTGTCGCTGAACAAATGTCCAGCGACCGCTGCAGTTTATGTTGAGATCTTCAAACGACTAGCAAAGTCGCAGCCTTCACCTGAGCAAGTGAAAATCGCCGAAGTCGCGTGCGGCTCCCTTTCTGCGAAACATAATCGCATGAAACGGCATGTATGTGCTTCGAATTTTGATAGCAGTATAGTTTGTGCACGGCACCGAGCAATCAAGCTATTTTTGTATTCGATAAATGTGTTTACAGCGTGGTTGTCGCAAAGTGGTGACTGCTTGATTTTTTTAGGCAGGTTACTTTTCGTTTGCCGGGAACGCCATCAAACTACAACTCAGCTCTGCTTCTACTGATTCGCTTCCCGCAATCTACGATGCCCTGGTTATCGCAACCGACGATCGTGGTCTTGTGGCCAAGTTCACTCTGGAATGGGCTGTGTCGCAGATGGATCGAGCCAATGGCAAGTTGGTACGCTTCTCAAGGTTTTTGTTGCGCGATTTATGGAGCAGAGAAGATACCTTTCTTGACCATCAACAACATAACATTTGTCTTGAGCTGTTTTCGGTCATGTGGCCACACGTTGAGAGGTCTGGCCTGGACACTTCAGAACACGAGCTGTTCAGTGGCAGCGTCAGGGCTCTGTTTCACAAATGCCGCAACTTATCAACAACTTGCCAGTTGATGAAAGCACTGTCCGTGCTGGTCGCTTTCGATATGTGCGATTTCCACCTGGTGCAATCACGTGATGTACGGCAACACATGGAGTTGTGGTTATCTTTGATAGTTAAGCATACGTATCGCACTAAATCATCAGAACCACTAAGACTAGCTTCATCCCGTGGTCTGCAAGTTGCTGGTTCTTCTGTCATGAAGTGGATTTTGCAACAGATTAAGAATAACGGTGATTGGGTGAGTCGCGTTTTCCAAGCGTACTGTGGTGTTTGCTCCTGTGTTTTCAAAACCGTAACGGGATAAGGAAGCTATTAAGGCAATTAATAGAAGAATTACCGTTATTGCTTCAAGAGTTTGTCACGTAACCATATTTCTGCTGAAGCGTAGAACATCAGCAAGACCGTAAGTGTTGTAACTTGCCAGAAAATGTTTTGACTATGTACGAAGATTTCCATGTGTCTTTTAAATAGTGGTCAATACTCTTATCCACCTGTTTGCTCATTCCTGTACGTAGGCGTTTAAGTTTTTTCAAGCGTCCAAGCTCGTTTGTGATTGTAAGCGCCCAAGTTCTAGGATGTAAGCGTTCATCTTTTTTATGAACGAACACATACAGTACATAGCGTCATACACTAACAGTGTCGATTTCCAACAATTTTACTCCGTAGTTTCAAACATAAATAACCCAAAATCAATAGGTGTATGATTTTTACATTCAAAATTGTATCAGGACATGTGCAAGTCACGATCGCCTCCAATATGTACGCATTTTGCGTTAAATGCATATTTCTCAGCAACTACGACCTTAAAAACAGCAACAATGTAACTAACATGACCCACGAATCTCAGCCACTCCACTCATTGCAGTTGGAACCCTCAGCTATCCAATGTTCCATTGGCCCTCTACTGCTTCGGCACCTGCAAAAAAACTGAGAATGAGCAAAATGTTGCTGCAATTCGCAAGATCCGCAAACCGATAGCTGTATTTCAATGCTGTTTTATGCAACTGGAGCAAACCGGTTGTGACATGACGCCATCGCGTTTATATACCAACGTTAAGATTCCCCACCAAAGTGACATGCTTACAATCACGATTTTTAAGGCTGCCATATTTTGTGCCAAAGCTGCCTGTTTGGAAATCGTGTTCATCTTCCTGCAGACCGAAGTGTTGTATTGTTATAGCGCTGCCGTGCATTAGTAAATACGTTTTATCACCAAAATTGCTGTGGGCATAAGTTGCGATGCTTCTGCAAGCTGCCAAAAAGCTGTGAAGAAACATCGCTACTGTTTTTGATGGCTTTTAAAAATTTTTATAAGCATTGGGTCTCAACCCTGACTCGCTTTCGCGATGATGGCCAAACGTGCGTGTGGTCGCTGGGAGTAATTTTTCGTAGTGCGCAGGATGAAGTTACCTCCTTGGTAAATTGCAGTGATAATTTCTCCACGAAAGTTTTATTTATTTCCAAAAGGCTTTACACAAGTATGAACGCATGCTTACTACTTGATACAACGCTCACCATTTCGTTGGTGAGATATTGTGTTTATTTAAATATTACTGTCAATACTTCAGTCAAATTTTTGAGTGAACTGTTGTAGCGCGTAGTTCGATGGCACCACTTTTAATGACCATAAACTGAATGTTGTTTTCCAGAATGCAGATTATCTGATGTCGGTAGCGGCCAAAATTTACAGCACAGCGATAATTCATTTGCATGATGAACAACCAGATATACGGTTGCCCACGTGCTCGTTTGCTTCGGACTTCTCTGATGACAATTTCGGCGGTTTAACCGCACATAGCAATGTTGCCGTGCAGGTACGATTTTGATACTTAATTTTAACAAGATGGAAACCAGAGTTTCTGGGTAGTCCCAAAGTATGGAAAAAATTTTGGCATTTTCCAGTCTGGAAAAAGATTTTTTTTGGTCTGTTTGTACGAAAAAATAAAATAAATTTCCAGACTTGATCTTTTGACATATATTTTCATAATATTTTATTTAAAATTGATAAATTTTACTTACGTCGTGTGAAATATCAGCGCCTGTATTTCACCTGCGTAGGTCATATCTGGAAAATGTCTGGAGAAGGTCTTGAAATATTGTGGAAATTTATGATTAAAAATTGCGTAGGAATCCTGTGAAAAGGTTTCAGTTGTTCAATGATAATCACGGAAGTACTTGTTTAGTAAAAATACTTCATCAAAGTTCGCAAAGTCACTCGTTACGACCACTACACCTAAACTTTGTTGATGCTACGAATTGGACGAGAACTTTTACTGTAGTTCAATGTAATGAGGTTATATTTCTGCAATTGCAAGTAATGTAAGATTGCGTGAAATACTGGCTTTCCCCGCATTGTTCTGTATGTATTAGACGCTCTTTCTACCTGGGAAAAATAGCCACTGAACAAAAACAGTTTAGACAAACTTATGTTGAAAGCTGGTGTAACATGATTGCAGTCGCTGTGATGTGCAGCAGTCAACGAAAACTTTGTTTGCAGAGTTTACTGCAAACCACAAAGAAGTTCCCTCCTAATACTGCTGTAGCAGATCAGTTGTTAGCTTTTTACGTCGATGTGCCTCTTCCAACGTCATCAAATGGGTTAGTATTTGAATTGTTAATTTGATTTGAACTTATTTTGTCATTAAACGCCTTTAACTTTTTAGGTGCAATTATTTGTTTGAACAAGAAGCCTTCAACTTGTACGTTGAACCACATCTCCTTGCGTTCACTCTGCAACCTCACCTGCAAGTAAACCGATATTGTGCATTGGTGTTCGGCTGCAGTTGTCCGTGAATATATCGATGTATTCGCAACTTTTGTTCGAAATTCGCCATTAGCATAGTCTTTGAATTTTTGATGAGTTGGCTAGGAAGGTAGGCAGTGGATTATACTACAGTTGTTCCTGCTGTCTTCTGTGTACTTTGGTTTCCGTTGTAACTATGCGACCTTGCGACTCGAGTTACAAACTTTTAATGTGCAAGGTTGACTGTAAATCAATTTTTATGTGGAAATTTGTAATAACAGTAGTATTTGAAAACGAGTCTTAGGTTTTTCACTGTTGATATTTTTGTGGTATCACCTTGCTCTCTTTGCTTAACCCTGTAGCGCCCGCCCTGCAAGCCACAATTGTGGCTCGGACATATTTGGCCACAACTCACCAACCAATAGAGCTAGATAGCTATTAGAACCCTCGAAAGATGCGGAAAGTCTTATAGTTTGGGTCTGAATTTTTTTGGTGTGACGTCACGAGTGGGGTAGGTCAAGGCATTATTGGATGACGTCACTGGGGCCTGAGATAACGTTTCAAGTGGCAATTTACTTGTTTTTTCTTTTGAAATAAACCAGGCGAAAATCGCGTCTTCAGAGCCCTTGATTGGCCATCTAGCGTTGGTGGTTGGCAAGTTACGGCCTAAAAACAATAGTTATTATTTAATTAATCCTCTTGACCCTGGGGGATCGATGAATATGCTTTTGGTGTTTGCTTTTTCTGAAGTTGTTTTTATTGAATTTGCATGGCCAATCATGCAGCAGTATTTAACCCTTGAAAGTGTGTAAAACTGTCAGGTAAACCTGGATTTGAATATCTGAACTACAGAAGCAATCTTGTTCAAAGGTGCTTCGTTTAGAAATTACACTTAAAGTCCTTTTTCCGTTGTTTTTGTTGATGTGCATGGTTGAGGTGTCTAAACTTAGATGCTCATTTTTGCATACTTCTACCTTTCTTGCATAATCCTGGCTGTTGTGCATACCATTTTGATCTCAAGTTTAGGAAGTGCTTCTTTACCTATTTAAAACTCACTGCTGGTCCCTTCCTAGACGTTGATCTGTAACTTGGACGAAGACGTTTATCCCTGGTTCATCAATAAAGTTTTAGAAGCAGTCGACATGGTGAAACTACTCGCCCAACATTTACCGCAATCAGGTGACTACTGCGCGTGAGTGCAGTCGTGCTTGTTCGTAATTGTATTTCTCTACCGTTAATTCGAGGACGACAGGAAAATGAAACAGAAGGTAGAAAGTTTCGTGAGTGACACGATGAACGTGAATATTTCTGTTCAAAGTGAAAGATTGCATAAAAATTTGATCCAGTAGGGATTAGCAGCTTAAAATCAAGTGGCTTTTTCGCGCTCAAATTCGGCTTCTGTACAGTTTATGTGCTGGTATTCCCTTTGCACTGTCACCTCAATCTGGTGGCGGTTTGCCCAACAGTGGTTACATATTGCTGGGCGTCGTGGAGCTCTTGTCGATGGTAATCGTGACGTGATACGAGCATTTGTCTCATGTCTTGACGTAACAGTCGCGCAATCGGCTTATGATGATGTCAACCAGCATCGCTCTCGTAATCCCGCAGTTATAGCGCTATATCCGCTGTGAACGAATTTTTGAACTTTTTCATAATGTTAGAATTACGGCTGAAATTCTAAGTGCAAGCAAGATTTTGGTAGTGTATGCGCTGTGAGACACTAACGCCTGCAGAGTATAAATTAATCGTTGACACAAGAGAAAAGGTTAAAACGCATCAATATGCAGAAAAAGATCATTCTCTGCTTTGCTGCTCAGTTCTCTGCCTCCTTTCCACATTGTGAAACAGGTCTGCGGAGTCGCAAGCAGTCGGAGGTTTTTGGGTGGAGTCAGAGTCGGATTCCTAACAAACACCAGGAGTCGGAGGCCCCGGAAGTCTAATTGAATCATTTTTACATAATACTCCGAAGTTGGGAATTCCTGTTAAAAATGGTACAATTTCTTATGAAACTTTTGTTGAAACATAGAATTGCTGTGTACCACGATTTCCATTTGAGTGTTAGTTGCTACATAATTCTTGACAGTCAAATTTCGTTCACTTTATGTTGAGGAGTCGGAGTCGGAAATTTTGGATAGGTCGGAGGCGGCAATTTACCTCCGACTCCGCAACCCTGTTGTGAAAGTCTTTGTGCAGATGATTTTGTTCGTTGAGGTCGCTCAGGCATAGTCCCGCTTGACTGTGTTGCATCTTCGATCTGCTAAATGTTGGTTTGCATAACTTAGATCTGCGTCTACTCGTTGACATGTTGCTTTGTTGCTGATACTTTGCAGTGGGTCCGATAGTGCAACTTTTCGATTTTGTGCAATACACAGGTCGTAAATTCGTCAATCTCACTTAAAAGCTTGCGCTTTTTTGCAAATAGATTATTGAAGGCTACAGCTAATCTTCTCCTTTAGTTCCCAAATCAATTCTAAAAGTTTCGTTTGATGCTTGTGGCCTTTGCTTGTGAAGCTGCACGTATGTTCATTATATCTGTTGTGGAAGCTGTCCATTAACTTTCTATTGACACGCACAATCTTGTTGCATTTGCGAGTACTTTTGCGGGAGCCCTTATCAGAAGTTTTGCGATTTAAAACCTGCACACATGTGTTTTCGTTTTGTATTAGTATTAGATTAGGGGCTCCCAACCTTTTTATGCCCATGTACCCCTTCAGCATTTCGACAGATCAGCGTGTGCCCCTGATATTTCTTATGACAAAAAAGCTGAGTGAAATAACAAAAATCCACCGAATTTTAATAGAACTTTTATACTTTAGAATATATGGAAATAAATAATATATAAATATAGTTTGCCCTTCTGTAGCTAACCTTAAATGTACCCCTTCAGATAGGTAAATGTACCCCTTCAGATAGGTAAATGTACCCCAGTTTGGGAACCCCCGTGTTAGATAGAAGGTAATCAAAGTTGTACTGTGTGTCAACAGTTTGAAAACCAACATTGAACTTCACTTTTCGTGCTGATGCTTCATAAAAGAGAAAATTTTGCCTGTGCAAATAAACAACTTGATTTTTCAGGCACAAAATCAGAGTGTGTTTATGGAATATGCACTCTGTTGTTTGTGCAACTGCTCTGTGCATATAATGTTCCCGTGGAAAAACGCAGTACCATTGTCCGTCTTTTAGATTCTGTTGAAGAGCATTTACAAGCATTGGAAGGTGTAATGGAAGTGAGTGTAGTAGTTTTACTGCAGTCCGAGGTGTTCGTGCGAAAATGACATTATAAGTCGAATTTCGGCTCAGAATGGCAATGGAAATTATGGGAAAATAACGACGCATCGGTGTTCGATTGCAGTCACAAGAATATCTATCGATTGCTTTTGTTCATTCAAATATCAAGAACTAGTGACCGCTTTAACAACACGTTACAGTAGGAGTCGTTTTGCTTTTGCATGACTATAAATTTGATCGGTTGACGATTTCAAACGAGAGGGGTTATTTTGACCTTTGTCTGCACTCTGTTCAGGTCCACCCGGAAGTTGCACAAGAAGTCGATAACGTGAAGTCGTGTCTACGAGAAAAAAGGCGGAAGCAAGCGACACGCCCATGATTTTGGAACAGTCGTTTCAAACCTGTCCAGACGTTGGACGATTTCAATGATACGTTACCAGGGTATTGACAAGGTTGTGCAACAATTACCACTGCCACTTGGTAGCGCTGACCCTCGAATTTGGTTACTCCACGTCGGCAGACACCACTGATCAAGTTGGGGCTTGGATTCAATTATGGGATAAGATTAGACACTAGTTTAGGGGAGTGGAATTATGCTTGAGCGTCACTTACCGCATGCATGACGTGTTGCTGGTCAGTAAATACGTCGCGCCTGTATCGATCGTCCTGTTATCACATTTAGTAAATACTATGAGCGTTAATTTTATCAACCCGACTTGTTTTGGTTCTGTGGTTATCAGTGGCGTAACTACAGGTTTGATCCAGGGGGGGACTTAGCTGAAGGGCCCACTGGCCACCGTAGGGGCCACTAGCCAACACTCAGAAAAAAAGTTAAGAAATGATAGTGAATCTGGATGTCGTGGATGTCTACACTAGCTACAAAAAAAGACGAAAACACCCCGAAAAACGCAAAAAACAACCTACTGAAAACCAAAACAATACCAAATATCAAAATGTCACCTAAAGGTGGGCCAGTTATTGCATTTAACTTGCCAGGGGACCGCTGGCCCCCCGTCAGTTAACTGGTGGTTATCAAAGCCACTGGTGGTTATTAAAGGAAGAAGCCAGCCGCAATTCTACCAGCTTCCACGTGGCTTCGAGGTAATTGCCACAGTATAAATTAAGTTGTGGAGGCAAACCGACACTTTAACCTGGTTGTTGGTATAAGCAGTAATGCGAAACTACATCTTTTTCAGCTCAAGGAGACGCTTGGCGGACAAAGATTAACTGTCAGTCACCCATTAACATAAAAGCCAAAAATAAAATCTTTTTTATTCTCCCTGTCTTATTAGCTCTTGTTAGGTTTTGGAAGATTTCACAGAAAAACAGCGCTGATTGGCAGCACCAAGCAAAAACTAAGTAACGCATACTGATCACAGTAACGTAGCCAGCCCAAAAATTGGGGACTCAACAAAATTTGGGGGGACCAAAATGTTCGATTTTAGGCGAATAAAATTATTTTGTTTTTGATACCGCCTCTCAGAGCACAAAATGACTATGTTCTAAAAATTTGGAGGAGACGTGGTCCCCTAGATCCTCCTGGCTATGCCTGTGACTGATCGTTTCGTTAAACCAGCCATCTTGTGTTAATTTTTGTTGTTTTTCTACATTATGGTGCTTGTCTTTGGTTCGACCGCACAGTGTCACCACTATGGAAATAGCTGCATGACCCGGACTGCGGACGCAACAGGCCGTGCCAGGAGTGATCT
>JGI24022J15233_10006159_pt1 | contig 12936 bp, 8 predicted proteins | sample Ectturendosymbi2_FD_15233 | JGI IMG/M metagenome (IMG submission 15233)
TATCAGATAAATTTGATACATCAAACTTTGAAAAAGATCATTCATCTGGAATTAAGAGAATGAATAAAAAAGTCCCTGGGATGATGAAAGATGAATGTGGTGGGAAGATCATATCTGAATTTGTAGGTCTACGAGCAAAATTTTGTGCCTACAAAAAGGAAGGAGATGGAGAGAATAAATGTAAAGGTGTAAAAAAAGGTGTAGTAAAAAATAATATTTCATTCGATGATTATAAAAATTGTCTTTTCAATGACAAAGAACAGCGAAGAACTATGAACATAATCAGAAGTCGACAGCATGAAATATTCACAGAGACGATCAACAAGGTTGCTCTCTCAGCTCAGGATGATAAGAGAATCATTCTTCCTGATCAAATAAATACACATGCATGGGGATATCTGAGCAAAAAATAGAAACACTCATGGAGCCAAAGGGAAATTAATATGGGGGTCCTAAAACATACAGGGATCAAAGGGGAAATAATATGTGGACCGTAGGAAATTAATATGTGAACCGTAGGAAATATGTTGGTCCTAGAACATACAGGGGTCAAAGGGGTTTCCCCCAGAACATACAGTTGGACACTACTCGTCGCATTTAAGCAAATCTTTAATCCTTGGCAGATGTCTTTGACTGACCATTTGGTGTGGCTTGATATATGTGCCCACAACTCTATAGTCTGTGCAGAACGACATCAAGTGCCAGTTCTACAAGGATTTTTGTAAATAGCGAAACCACGTCGAATGAAGCCATAATTTCAGCCTGGTTGATACTTAAATTGCGGATTTCGTTTACAAAATCTTCTGCATTGCGAACGTGATGTACGCTTTTTCCCACAAGATGTTTGATAATTCGTGCGATTTCTCTAGATAGGTTGTATGTGGCCGATCCAATGAATGAGACGATGGGACGCAATGGAACTGCATCTTTATGCACCTTCGGCAATCCGTGCAGTCTTGGAATATCAGCACGGCGCCACCTGGAGCGCACACAGTTTATAACACCCGTGCTCGCATCCCACGGCATTTCGTTTTTAGCCCTGATGAAGACAGTTGTATCAACTGTCGAAACGTTGGCAAGTTTTTAACGCGTTTTTATGTTTTTAGCGCCAGTAGAGCCTGATTAAAGTTTGTTTATCGAAGTCCTGGCGTCTCCGAAGTAGAAAGACGTTAGTATCTAGGAGGGGACCCGGAGCCGGAATATCTCTCAAATGGCCATAACTCCGGCTCCGGTCCAAAATTTTCAGCTGAACTCCGGCTCCTTCTGATTTTTAATTTGAGCTCCGGCTCTGGGCAAAATGCCCAGCTCCGGTGCTCCGAATCCGTAGGCCTGGATTATTTTCACAAGACTTCTGAACGTAATATTAGCGTCGTAATAAGGCGTTGTACAAATTTATTATGGTAATCTCAAAGGAACAGTGATGAAAAATTCTTGTTACAACTAAAGAAGAAAACCGATTTCATTGTTGTACGTAGCAAATTTCAACGCGTAGACTCGATGCGGGTGTGAAAATTAATGAATGAAAAATATCTAAATGAAGTCTTGAACAAATTATTTTCGACTTTGTGACATGTGACACTTAAAGTTACCATCCGGAAAATATAATTTTTGTACATAAAACTGGAAAACGAGAAGTCGAAAAATTCACTAAATCCCAGGAATTCCCGTAACCAGGATCCCGGTTTTCGAACCCAACTTACAACCATGGCAATATTATCACACGGATGAAGGATTCATTACCACGGGCATTAGATTTACCCAAATATCATTCCGCAGCAGTTTACGATTCAATTGTTTTCCTTGCGAAATGAATATGTGTTCAATGCACCAGCACAAAGCTTCGTCCGTTGTGTCACTTTAGTTACTCCTAATTTTCCATTGCACGATCTCGACTGCACAAGATTTACTTCACTGTGGTACACAGCCTCCAAAACATATGGTCCAAACCTTCACACCCAATCATGGTGACTACTCAATTGTTTAAAAAGAGAACTTGTGCATGTGGTAGCCACGGATAACAAACCAGAAATTTTGCCCTAAACCATTTTCTTGCGCCCCGAAGCATAGCCTCCTTTTAGTATTTCCAAACATTGAAGCTAACCAATTTTTTGTCTTCACCTTCCGGTATAAATGCACCATGCATCAATTTTCTACAAAGCCCTCTTTATGAAACTTACAGTACCTCACAACACAGAAAAAAAGGTTTTAGTTTTGAAACCTCACACTCCATGTATCTGAATAAGATTGTAGGGCTGACGAAGCGTAGTTAGTGTTACGTGAAATCGATTTCCAATTAAAAATTTGCTGATTGGTTCAAACATTTCACCTGTGCGGACACCAGTTACTTGAAAATTACGAAAACAGAAAGCCATTATCTCACAAACATTTGCCAAACTTGTTACCGTCTGCGACGGTTTTCCGAAGAAAAATACGATATTACTGCCATGTGACATGCCAGAAGCGAAGGCAAAGTTATGCAGAGTTAAATGTTTTTCTGCTGTATTGCAAAGAACTTGTTCTTTCATCACAGCCGCAGAGGAAGAAAAGGGTTGGTGGTGCGAAACATTTTTCACCGATTTTTCTGATGTTGGCCAAAAAAGAGAAAGAAGTGCTAAATTACCGCCAATGAAAAAGACAAAAGTTGACATTAGTCTTTCAACACGATAGACGATTGTAAGCTAATCCTTGAGGGGCACATGACTACCATATTACCTTTCCAAGGTTACATACAAGACCAGGTTAACATTTGTTTAGAAGATAACATTAAGAGGGTTGCAATTAACTTTGTATAACCACTGTGCTTGATCTCAAAAATATCACATAAGTTGTTTTTTTTTAAATGTGATAGATATGTCAGCTGCCAGACTTCTAATAAAACTTTTTTAATTATTCAAAATATGCGACCGAGTTACATTAACTTGTAAAGTGTGGGGTCCAGTTGCAAACCCTGCGCCTCATCTATGACTATGCTTTTCATTACCGCATAAAACTTCCTGATGAAATCATGAAACCTCATCGAAGAGCCTCACGTCACCCTTCAAAGCCCTCAGCAAACGGTTTTCTTTACCTCATTAAACTTTGTCCTGGAGACGCTCAGGAGGCGCCTTGCGAATCTTCGGCTCTAAGCTTACAAGACATCACATGATTTCAGATGCGCTGTTGTGGTGGTCTTCGACACTAAATGGTAATACAAATTGTGCAAGAGGCGATCATAGTATAACAACTTTCCACGACTTGATCACATAGGCGTAGCCAGGGGGGCCAAGGAGGCCGAACACCCCAAAATTTTAAGCACATCTTGTCATTTCGCGCTTTGAGTGGCGGTGCCCAAACAAAATCCTGCTGCTCGCTGAAGTCAAAAAGATTTGCCCCCTAAACTTTTGAGCTGGCTACGCTACTGCTTGATCAGCGCCAACAGGAGGCAGGCGTTCCATTGAGCTCTTCAACTGATGCAGTGGTCACTTATAAACAAGAAGCTTGTATCGCTTTATAACCGATTCCAGTTTATTGGGCGAAAAACAAAAACGGCGTCAAGAGCAGAGAAACGTAGTAGAGGATGAATTGCACGTGCATAGGGTCGCGTGCAGTTCGCAGCTTAAGCGTCAACGAAAAAAAAACAGAGACAATTTGCACGAAAAGAAGAAAGAGTGACGAATTGCGATTGGAACGGGGGAGGTGCACTGGTCAAAACATACACAGTGGGAAGAAAAACACGGGGCAGAGGAAGGTCAGCCTCACGACCTTCAAATCAAAAAGATCCAGATGAAGAGCTATCTAGCGTAAGCAACACGCTGCGTTGTCTATTGGTTAAGTTGTTTGTATTTGCTTGGGTATCAGACAAAACAGCGAGTTATTCCGTGAAAACCGTCGAAAATGGAAAATCAGTGGGAGCGCAGTGGGCGTAACGCTGACCAAGTCCAAAGCCAGCTTCCACGATTTTCACTGCGACCTGACAAAACTAAATTCGAAACCTCCCGCAGAGAAACACAAATTAAGTTCACCAAAGCCGTTCTTGCAAGCTGGACGCAGACGTCACTTCAGAAACGCAAAAGCAAAGCAGGTCCCGTTGTTCCCGGTGATTCAACCACTCAAGAAATGTGCGAAAGCTGTCGGGCCGCAACAAAAGGTAAGTAGAACGCGCACGACAATCGAGATGACTGTAAGGAAAGGTGTGCAAGAACGAAAATGCATCTTTTGCGCATTTGAGTGGAGCCGTGATTGTCCCGATCACCTCCCGCACTGTCTGGCAGCTTGTTGCGCGATGAGCCGGAGCAGAATCGTTTTCCAAGCGTCTCGTGCGCCCCAGCCTGTCTGTTCCAGAGCAGGGGTAGCACGCCCCTGCGACAAACCTCAAAACACAACGCTGCTTTCGCGCGTTGCGTTGGCGCGACGAAACGGCGTCAGCCTGCCGGCCATGTTGCTGAAGAAGCCGGCCGACTTCTCGCCGCTACCGTTCAGTGGCAAGTTTTTCGTCTTGGTGGAGACGTCGCCTGCGGCGCCCTGCAGCTGCGTGGCCATCTTGACTCGCTGGCGATAGCTCAGAGGCATTCTGAGCGACGTCGATTCTGAAACGAACACGTCGTTTTCACTCATCTGTAGTTTGACAATCATTTAACGTCGTTTTCACACAACACACGCATAGATGACGCCTGCACGGTGAGTCGGTTGCACATAGGGTTGAGCGAATTTGAAAGTTTTTCAAGGACATTTTGTCGTTTTGTGATTATTTCAATTTTATTTCATGCCTACTTCGAATGCTTTTTAGATGTAGGCATGTAGTACGTATAGGAGTGAAAAGTGTTCTTGAATAGATTACTTTTTGCTACACAACTGTTTCAGATGGAACAAATCTACATGTTATTCTGTTCAATTACATTGTTTTAATCTTGGTTCTTGAGTGTTCAATGTAATCAATGATTCAATAACGAACGTTTTTCACAACTGTTCAAGACCTTAAGGACGCCGGAAAACACTCAAGGACAACAAAACGTCTTTTTAAGAATCAAGGACATAACCAGTTTTGATGGAAAACTCAAGGAAAATCCTTAGCGCTCAAGGACGTCTGGCAACCTATTTACACATGATACCCAGCACCGCTGTTTGCTGCTGTGATATGTAAGCCGCTTGATCGCATATTACAGCACCGGTGAAGAAATAAGAGTTGAGTCTTTGAAACATTCCAAAGTTATGTTTTTATTGGACAGACCAAGGTGTTGTCTTCTTCAAATAAGTGGCAGTGATACATTTTAACACGTAAAATATACGTTGCAGGACACTTGCCAATCAAGTATCAAATCCACTTGAACTTTTGCTTTGTTTATAAGTTGAAACAATTGGAAACAATGGAATGAGTTGAAAAAATTAGAAACGAAGTTAATGGGATAGTCAAAGTAATCGAGTTAAAAAGCATTACAACGTTAGTAATGCTCTTACTGAAAATCACAAAATCTGCCTGACAAGCAGTCTTGCCGCATACCTTTTGGTTTCCTTAAAGCTGGCACAGCAGATTGTTGCACCAGTGCATCCTCGGCAGGCGAAAGGCTGATGCGTTCTTTTACGGCACTGAAACAAGAATTCATAAATAGTTGAGGAACTACTTGCAAGTTTAACTTAACGAAAACCAAAAAAACAAATTTTTGTTATAGTTGCAATTTAAGATCCCAAGCTTCGCAGCTAACGGATTAGTTCCTCCGTTTTCGTCAAATAGGAATAAAACAAAGCGTAGAAAGTCGCATTGTTTTAAAGTGTATCCAGTGGTAGAGACAACGTTCACAATCTAAACTCAAGTGAACAAACCGATAAAATGTACATTACATGGGTCATGCTCTACTCAAGTCTTACATTTTTCTTTCTTCTTCGAACGCCTTCGACCACCTCTGGTACTCCTCGTCGTTTTTGCAAAGGAGCGCGACCGTCTTTCCACCAACGTCTGTCATAACCCAACCGCGCTGTGATGACGTACAGTTGGGCAGCACGTCACTTGCTGTGAGCGAGTTGCTGCGCGACGAGTCGGAAGCGAGGTCAGTGGCGACTGTTTCGTCAAGGTTTATTCTGCGCTTGTAGTAAAGCAAGTCTCTGCGCAGTATATCCTGCAAATAAGAATATAAAAACTAAGCTACTGACGACCTATCTCTGCCCCTCAGTTTTCACTGCTAGTGCTGTGGATACTGGCCAGGCTCCATTAAAGCTGTTCGTTTACTGAAGACCGCGTTGATTACCACGAACTCTTTGTACATCACAAACGGGTAAATGGTGAACATCGCCAGGCTTAAGGTGGATGTTACGACCAGACCAGTAGTCTCGTCCCAATTTATGACGCGCGAAATTCCTGAAAAGTCCGATTTAATTGACAGGCTAACTTCTTTCCAGCAAATAAATGGATACCATCGCAACATGCGCTTTCACTGTCTCGGCGTCATACGTCACAACCACCGTAAGACGTTAATTATTACCATAAACTACCACGAAGCTTTTGACAAGCATGAAATAAACCATCCAGAAACCAGCGAAGAGGAGGTTGTTTGTAAATGAATCAACAGGTTTGTTCAGTATTTCGGGACATAGCACGAGTCGCGACAACCTTCTTGAAGATGCGGTTTGAACAAGACACACTTCTATCCCGAGAATGAACAATCTTGGAGAAAATGAGGCACTTTCTCGGCAACTCCAAAGCGAAGGTGTTCTGTGGAAGCAAAGTGTACAAACCTTTTTGCAGAGGATGAGTTGGTGATCGAAGAGGAAAGCCATCCGGACCTTGTTTTTCGATTGAGAAACAGTGTAGATCTCTCCAGAATGCACCAACTCTCTGCTCCGAAGCAAAACGTCCTCATCCTGTGATGCAAAAGATTTAATGTTAGCTCAAAGCATGCTACACCAAATTCGAAACCGTTGCTCTTTTTCTAATCATGATTGATTTCCATTGCTGCCAACTAACTGCGGGCGGGTTACCCATGAGGAAAAACGTACTTAACAAAAGCTTATAAAATATGTACATTCAAGCAAATTTTTTAAGAATTCGACTCTAAAGAAAAATGATTGCTTCGTCAAGTGTTATAATTTTACAGCGGAAACGACATTACCTGCCAGTTCAGTATTGTCGACTGCCACATCGAGATCTTCTTAATGTTTTCCATTTGCCTTTTTCTCTCGTTTATCATTCCGGCAACATCTTTCATCACTTCCAACGCCGCCACGACGTCACCGTGGTCGGAGTGCTCCGCGTGCGTGTATTTCAGTAACTCGGCCAGCTGCACATTAATTTTCAAAAAAATTAACTTTGGCGCAGGTTGGTTCTTTTCCTGCGGCGCTTGCAGTCGCCAGCTTGACAGGCGGGAGACTTTTCCCCTCGTCACGCGCCTTAATGACAATAGTCGTAACTCACAGTGACTGTAGAAGTCGCGTAGCTACCAACCCAAGTTATGTCACGCATGTGTGTTCGCTTTTGCGAAGAATTTCGTGCAACGTTCCAAATCGGTGCTTCTCTACCTACTCATCGCAGCGGCATGCTACAAAAACCTGAACATTTTCCCGGCGCAGTTTGCCGCAATTAATACAGTATATATCCTTAAGAATGTCACTTTTTTAATGTGATGACTGCGCCTGTTTTCGCAAGCAAATCAAACTGATGCGTGGTTCCATTGATGTTAAGCCGCATTTCGTCGTCATTCTCAATACCAGGAACTCTATATTTTTTTGCTTCTAATTTCAGTCAGTGCCGAAAATCCATACTCGCAAAGCCATTAAGCTGCAGAAGGTGAAAGAATTTTGACCACTTACGAGCTGATCAGTGGAAAAGCGTCCCTTGGGGTCAGCCAAAATTTATTTATACTCCTTTGGGAAAATGTTCATTGATAGAAAATGTTTCGTAGATCTATGCGTTGTTTTTTCTTCTTTGATAGAAAGATTGGTTGCTGTTTTTTTTCGAATGGAAAACTTGCCATTTATAGTCCTTTACTCCGATTTCTGGGAAGTTATTCAGAAGTGATAACTGCGCACTTTCTCTGATCTTGCTTTGGTCTTTTTCGTCATTTCACATGTTAAGCTTTTGCATACAACTTTGCTGGACTGAAGATGCGTCGCTGACGCGAAATCGATTTCCTAGCATAGCAGTTTGCGATCAGATTCGGCTGCGTCATCCTTGTGGTGTCTTGATGCTGAAATGTGTATATCAGTCAGTGTGTTCATATTTCTGCAGTCACCCTTACTTCACCGGAGATTCATGATGAACCGCAGGAAGCGCATCGAAAATTCTTTTTCCACGAAATCATTTTTTCGCCAAATGAAGTTAATGCTGATTTGCTTCAATTATATATTTGGGTGGCCCTTGTAAACTTAAATTTAAACTATTCAGTCTGAAAGAAACTGAAGTTTCTCAACCACGAGAGCTCATCGCGAATAGAAAACCCAGTATTTTTTTTTTAATTTATACGAAAGAAATAATTTAAGGTTTCAGTTGGGACATATGCTTCAACACTTTTCCTCGCAAAAACCAACGAAGCTCCGCATGATCCAACAATCATTCGTATTCTGAATTCATCGCTTCACAAGATTTATAAAAAATTAGACTTCGAACAGATTTTACTTTTAATATGAGGCTGAAAACCATTGCTGCTTCCAGCAAACGTGCCATGCACATTCCAAACATTGGCGGCACACATCAAAACTCTCGCGACACACAGATTGAGAAACACTGTTCTAAACAGAGCTCGGAAATATTTTTATATCACCACTCGAAGCACTAATTCATTCCCAGTACATCGAACCTTTAACATGCTGCGTACCTGAAGGGGGTATTTGCATATTTTCTGAACAGGCGTCAGCAGGAACCCGTCGAGGGGTATGTCAATCATCTTCTGCAGCAACCGGCAAGCTTCCAGAAAATGGACGTATTTTTTCAGGATCAACATCCCGGAAAGTTGTGCCAGCGCTTGAGGGTGGTTGTTGCAATAATCGGAATAAACGCCGAAACCCTCTTTCTGCAAAGCAGCTTTTGTGTCACAAAAGTGCACTTAAAAAAAACAACAACAAAAAAAACAGGCAGACTAGTTTTATGTGGTTGAACTGTTTCTTGCTCTATAAGACCGTTATAGCAGAGCGCAGTCTACAGGAGATCAACGTAGCATAACAGGCCGAACGCGAAATCGCCAACTCGCCGGAAGCGACAGCACAGCGAACGCTCGGTTACTTAAACTTATGTCAATGCACGAATAAACTACTGTGTTCCGATAATACACTTGCTTCGTTTTGCTGCGGCAGCTCAAAACGTCAATCTCAACAAAACACACAAACAACTTTAAACGGCAGCGGCAGAACGGTAAATTTTCAGTCAAAAGAGCTTTCAGCCGATTGAAATCTACCGCGTTTGATCACCGCATTTTCCTTGTTATTGCTTTGCTGTGCTGTGCTGTGCTGGTTTCGATCGACGCTCGATAATACCCAACAACTTGTCGAGCTCGATTGCGAGCATGACGTACGAGAATAAATTTATTGTCAGTTTTGGTTCCTTGTCACGCGCGTTCTGATTACTCGGGAAGCATGACCTTTTTTACCCTTATCATGTGATAGTGCATTGTTAAAAAAACACGGCGAAAGGCCATTTTCGCAGAATTATAAAATAAAATGTCGTAATTGATTGGCGTGGAAACACGATTTGACAATAAAGAGTAGGCCCGGCACTACTGTTCGAAATACTTGCCGATCTCGATGACAGTAGCCATGGCAATGTTAAGTGGTCCAACTCTGGGAATTATTAAGGTGAATTTATAGAGGGGTTTGTATGGGGTTCACAGAACAAGCTGACATATCTAAAGGTTTTAGTCGTGACGGGGTCATGCTCAAATCGAAAGTGCTGTACAATGCAATGCAACAGTGGCCAACATGGCCTGCATAGCTCAATAAACTTACATGTTCAACAAACACGTGGCCGAGTTGGGAGGCGTGGATGCACGACCGGTCTACGGCCGCTTCCAACGTTGTGTAGAAGCCTTTCTGAAATTGATAGACCTGTTCAATGTTGCCGAAGAGCGTGGCGATCTGCTCATCCGTGAACATGTCCGGGCGCTTCCGGCACCTGGCCAGGTAACCCTGCGATTGAAGACAATTTGTCGCGTTTCAGCTGGAATCATAATGATCGTTCTCATTACAACTAACCAAACCTAGCAGTGCCTACGTTAAGGAAAAACGCAATAACCATAAAACAAGGTGTATTCTTGAATGTAAAACAGTGACATTAATTTGCATGCAAGTCCTTACACAAAAGCTATAGATCTGAACAGGGCCGCAACCGGCGGATATTTTCGGGGGTAGAAAAATGACTGTGACTTGTTGTTGTACCTAACAATTAGATACTGTATGTTTGTGAAACTTTCGGGGTGGAATTGCCCGGTTGACCACTTACCCACCCCTGGTTGCGCGCCTGGATCTGAATGTAAGTAGTTATACCGTTCATAATATACATCGATTGCAAGCTAAATTGAGACAAAATTGTCCGTAACATGTTTTCACAGAGTAAGGGCATAAGGTGGCGCTACTAACCTCAATCACGTCCTTCAGATGACCGACGTAAACTTTCTCTGAATTGATGATCTCATTAACAACATTCATTCTTATCGTGTCTCGATTGAGTGAAACTTTCCTGGCTGGAGAGGGCGTAGCAACTGAGACACTGTGCTTTGCCAAGAAGGTGGCCTGCTTTTTCCTATCAGTTCTCGGACTGCTGGGCCCTGATTTCAAGGGCCGGCCACAGGCTGCGCAGTGGACGGAGCTGTTGGAATGGCGGCTTGAACACTGGCAAAGATCACTTGAGGCGGAACTAGCTGGGCGCAAAGGATCCCGGGGTGTCATTGACGATTCATCGTCTGTGGGAGAGTCTGGCGATGGTGTGATGATGATGTCGATTTCATCGTTAAATTGCTGATTTACCAAAATCTGCAACACATTTTCGAACCACGTTAAAAACTTATAACGCGTCGAGTTAAACCAAACTAAGCGAAAGTAGTGCTTTTTGGCGTCAAAACATAGGTGGGAGAAAAAACTCCAAAGGTTTAGAAAACCAGAAAAAAAGATTTTAAGTTCTTGCAACTTCAAGCGTTTTTTCAGTTTGACGGGCAATCGGTGTTTGAAGCCACCATTGCTGCGGCTGTGGTTTCTTTGTTGCAGCGATAAATGTCGCGTTGAACCTGTCCGCGATGATAACATCACGTCGCGTTGAACCTGTCCGCGATGATAACATTCCTCGTATCAGTGCTGTAAAGATAACGTGCGAAGCAAAATAATGCCGCAAACGCACGTGCTTGGCGTTTATTACATACACAGACTGTGAAACCTGTCAAAACCTAACAGAGGGCAGCAGCCGATGCTGTTGGAAACTTTCTACAAATATTCAGTCAATCGGAAACAAACAACTGTTTTCCTTGCTCTAAACTACAAATAAATATACTTTTATTGTACTGACCCTCACAAACGTGGCCGGAAACCAGCCTTCGCGGCCGTCCAGTTGACCCCACCACCAGTCCTCGTTGCCGAAATCGGTTACGCGTATCACGTCGCCAACTTTGAAGCCCAGCTCCTCGTTGTCCATTGTCACGTGATCCCAGAGCGCCTCGACCACCACCACGTCTTGATTTTGCGCTTGAGCAGCGTTATCGTCGCACTGCAAGAAACGAAGGAGTCCTTTGTCTCGTCGCTGTGATTGCGGCGCTTATTCTTCGGCAACTTAGCGCGTCGATAAACCTCTACGGCAGAAGATTAATGCGCGCGACGTCGTCGGTGATATAGATCGAACGAAGTTAGTAACAAGGACCAAAAAAGGCTTTCGTTTCTTGAACTCGGGAAATTCCTTCCCGAAAGTACGAAAATGCCCCATTACGATTTTTTCGTAATCTTACGATTTATTTCAACACAGTTTAAGTTGATCTCGCGTTGCTTCGCGCAATTCCTTCAGGCTACATTAACAGCAAAGCCATGGTTTATTTGTAACTGAGTAGTTTTTTCCACACCAACTACACTCACATTCTACTCCATTAACAAACAAAGCTGTAAATGCGCATGAAAGTTTAATCCTGTTCTGTCGGAGATTATTTCGTCATATATGAGGTTTTTCTCTTCCCATGAACAACAATAAGATTATCCAGTGCTAATAACTGCATGGATTTTTTAATTTCGCAAACGCCGTAAATGACCTCTATAAAATGAACTGATTGCAACCGACGGGTAGCACCGCTGGGAAAACGACGAGAAGTTCCAAAGCCCTAGGCCTGCACATGTGTACATGCAAAGGCTTTTGCCCTAATTGACTTAAGCAGCGCGTGATTCTTTGTTGGTGACTCATTCAGCCCGACGGTGTGCATGGAATGATCAGCTCAGGGCATAACGAATCAGCCGAACTGTGCTTCAAAAACTGTTAAAGTACCGGAAGCAAGTCAATTTCTCTCAGTCCTTTAAAATAACAATCTTTTTCACAGATACAGGAGTAGATTTTTTTATTCCGCGATCTTGGTGAGTGGTCCCTTTGTGTAAATCAAACCGGTTAAACCATTTTGCTATTCATTAATGCCTAAGAGCAAACAGTTGTCTTTCCCGGTCTTGTCGTCACAGTTAGCTCACTATTACCCTTCTTTATTATCAGACAGAGTTGCAACCAATCAAAAAGTAACCTAAGAAAACTGAGCAACACAGTTTCAGCGCTACGTTGTCTTCTTCTGCAATTAAAAAATCAGGCTTGGGACGTGAAATCCTAGTCGTAGGGGCCAAAAATCGTAGATGGCTGTAGCGCAGGGGTGCAAAAATGCAGTCACGCACTCGGGCCGCGCGACCAAAAACTTGGGAGTGCACGAACGCGATTTGCAGCGACGCAGCAGTGCCTAGTCTATAATTTTAAGTGCAATATTATCACAAAGCTTATATGTGCAGGGACGTAACGAGGGGGGCAAGGGGGGG
>JGI24022J15233_10006168_pt1 | contig 12926 bp, 9 predicted proteins | sample Ectturendosymbi2_FD_15233 | JGI IMG/M metagenome (IMG submission 15233)
AAGGGCCTCAGAGTCATGCTGCGGGAAAGCTCAATCAACATCACCCGAGTAATAGGGCTGGCGGTAGACACCAGGAAAAGTCTTCAAGATGTACGCCATCATGTTGATGAGTTCCACGGAGGATGGATGAAACTGGCACGCGAAATGGCGGAAGAAGCTGGAACCAACATTACCATGGTCTCGCGCATGTGTGAATTCAAATGCACAGAGAAAACATCAGAGCTGCTACACCTGATGAATACTACTACCAAACCATTACAATTCCACTTCTGGACCACCTGTTGGAGTTGACCAGTACGTTCAACGAACCATATTTGTAGACGGGCCTTATTTTAAAGCCCGAGCCCGACATTTACTTCTGAAGCCCGATTTACGCTCGAAAGCCAAATTTACCGAGTAAGATATGCGCAACTGCGGAATTACAAAAAACGCAGTGGTCGGGTATACCTGCAGGTATACGGTTTTATCACACCCAAAATGGCAATCACCTTGATCAAAACATGGGCGAGCACGAATTTAGCTTGTTAGTCAAGGATAATATTACGAAATGTAATGTTTCTCAAGAAAAAAAGAAGCTTTTACGAAACTAGCCACGATGGCGCCATAGGTATAAAAGAAACTATCTAAGATAGCGCTAAGGGCATGAAAAACCGGTTTGTAGGCCATCGTTTCTTGAAACAACCTAGGAATCACGTAAGTGATTGATCTTTTTGAAGCAACCCTGTCGCGTGCTGATTTCCTCACCGATGTGGGCTTCTCAATAAGAGTGTGAGACTAATTCCAGCAGACAGGGTTGCGGGGTTGGAGGTAAAATATCCGACCCGACCTTTCCAAAATTTCCGACTCCGACTTTTCAAAATCTACGCCTCCTTCACATAAAGGGAATGAAATTTGGCTGTTAAAATCAATGGAAATCGTGGTGCACAGCATCTGTTTCAACAAAAGTTTCAAAAGAAACTATGCCATTTCAACAGGAATTCACAATTTAAGAGTGTGATTTCAAAACTGATTCAATTGGACATCCAGAGTCGGACAAATACATCCGAATCCGGCTCCCAGTGTTGTTAGGAATCCAAATCCGACTTCACCAAAAACCTCCGACTCCTTACGAATCCGCAACCCTGCCAGCAGAGAACAAAAGAACGCAGCTGTGTTTGCAAATAGAATTAGCTGAAGAAAAGTCACAATCACTTCACTCACTGAAGCTACCGCAGTGAGCACAACAAACCTCGGTCACAAGAGAATAATTATTACTCTTAATGTTACAAAAAAGTTTTGTATGCATTAATGCAGGCCCGAAATATTTTGACGAATTGAAGCCCTAGCCCGGCCGGAAAACTGGCCCGACCCGACTTACAACTCTGCAACGAACACGCCAGAAAGGCCACAATGGGCTTATATGCTTTGTCTCATCAGTGATGAGAAAGACTCATGACTGGCGCCATCACGTTGACGGCCTGGTTGAGCTGTTCAAAGAAGATCTGCCCTCACCACTGTCAGTACCTTTGGAGGTTCAGTCAAGTTGACCAACTGCGGCTAGTTGAAGCTGGCCAGCAGTCCGCTGCAAGCCCCGATCCAAGATGATGAAGAGGTATTTCCTAACATCTTCAGGCTCCTGAAAATTGTAGCCACACTGCCAGTGACAACATGTGAGGCTGAACGAGGCTTCTCGGCCTTGCGCCGCCTGAAAATGTTGCTGGGCACCACAACCCTAGAGGACCGTTTGAACGAACTAGCCTTGCTTCATATACACAGAAAAGTCAGCATAGATTTGGAATTCGCGGTTGACGAATTTGCACTTCCCTGGTGGAAGCGTCCCTTGCTCTGCTGGGCTAGTGGCAATCAAACAGTTATAGGCAGGGCTGCCATACCATCCGTATTTCTAACACTTGTACTTATTTTCATAGGCTGTTTCCTACAAAATAGTTTTGTCCTTATTTTTGCCTTGTGTTTTTGCTTTTGTCTTGTATATAGGCCAGAGGTTCCCAAATGGGGCATCGCGATGCCCTAGTGCGTTGTTTTGAAATCGCAAGGCCTTCGGTTGCTTGATATTTAACGCTTTTCGAATGTCATCATGGTTTTGAAAACTTTTGGGGGAGAATTTTCTCAGACCCTCATCGAGGACCTCGGAATTTAATAATGGGTCTTCACCACGATGCAGTCAGCACACATCCGATGAAATCGTCCCTGAGCCACACCCCCTCAAAAAAACTCCTGGATCCGCCTAGGGAAACTCTAGCATCTTGCTGAACAGTGATTGTTTCATCACCTCATCAGCGGTGATTTTTTTGCAGATGCCAAGTGCTTCAATTGCTTTCCAATTTTTCAGCAGGCCAAGAGCAAGTTTGGCGATTTCCGGATGAGGAACTCCTGCTGATGCTCCCATGTCATCCAACATCTGTCAAAACATAGGATGCAACACTTCACAACAAGACATCCAGGGAAAAAACATATTGGATGATTGCAACATCCATTTTTTTTCAAAAACTCGAAAAAGCAACGTCACAGACAAAGAGAACACTTTGTGTTGAATTGAAGCAATGTTTGAAAGTGACCAGACGACAATGTTTGAAACAATTTTTGTAAACGGCAAGTGTCTGCGGACTGCATCTACGTGAAAAAACGTTATTAACTGGAAATTTAATCAAAAACATTATCTAAGCCTTACCTCCACGACCAACATGATTTCATGAGTTTACAACTAAAATCAGCCAAGGCTGCAAAAATCATTTGCTTTTGAAGTCTTTTGCGTCACACTGTTATTTCTTGCGTCACAGAGTCCTTTGGTTTTGAATTGCTAGCATTGCCAAGTGCTGCTTTATTTTTTGACTGAAGATGGATTAAGAATAATCCGAAACGTCTCAAAATAAAATGTATAGTTTTTTGAAGGCTTTTTCAGTGTTGATGAAACTGTTAAGTCTATCCCAATTTTACGCTCCAAAGAATATCATGTTTCGTGCTTGTTTAAAGATATAAAGATTAATAACGCATTTTGAAGATCACAATAAAACACTCACAAACTGAAATGGGTCTTGTTTTTCATTGTCGATTATGAGTCTTACTTTTTTTCTGCTTGTCGCCACCCTCTTTTATTACTTTTCCTAATTTTTTTGCTGTTTTTACTTAGGCATATATGGACCCCACATGTTTCGTCAAATGTTATTCCCTGTTGGTTTTTAGTATCCGGTAAGCCCACCGCATGGTTTTTTAATAGTTTACTCATTCCAGGGGATCAAACGAAAAAATCAAGGGAAGTGTTGGCGACATTCCTACTTTGCAGATGTAAACATTGAAGTAGCCTATGTTATTCCGTGTAGTATCCCTGTCTAAAACTAAAAAAGTATATAGCCTATACTGGATATAGCGGGCTATAATATTCATTTCATAATGTGGTTTCAGTGATGGAAAGGACGTTTCATTGTTCACTTCACGTTTCAGTGGTGGTTTGATTCTTTTAGAATATATAAAAGGCCAGGGATATCTAGAAACTATCTAGGAGTTTCTAGATATCCCTATAAAATGCTTAAAACATTAATTCTGTCGGCACATCCGCGAGGCCCTCTGTAGGTGCGGGACCTATTTTGATAAAATAGGTGAAATAGGCTTAAAACTGGCTCTGTGTGAGAAGCGCTTACTTGCAGCCTTTACCGTGACCTGCACACTTGGTCTAGCTGTTGGACTTTTTCAGGGATGTAGTGGGGTGGCAATGCGTGGTGACAGAGCTTACACACCTTTTGCACCACATTAAAACATTGCTGCGATTTCATAGATATGCTAGCAACACGCAGATTCGCACTGCTAGGCAAAAGTCTACAAGATGCAGTGTGGAAATTCTTGTAGGCGAATTCTCACTTTATTCTTAACTATTTGGTGCAGTCTTCCTTTTTATTTGGTGTAGGAACGGCGTTTCCACACCTCTTTTTTAGCGCTACACCCCTGGGCTTCTTCTAATTACACGTGCATAATGTTATTCCTTGCCTTCGACCGGTACCAACAGAACCGTCGCCTGAAGTTCTTAAATAGGGAGGCTTTACGTTTGTGCAGGGAGGCTTGACATTCTAAAATTTGATACAAAATCTACTGATTTGCAGTGTTTTATAGTTCAATTTGGGAAGCTTGGAAATTTGTTTTGTGGGGGCTAAGCCCACCAAAGCCCGCTGTGGCGACGGAACTAGTTACCAAGAGACATCTATTTCAAAAACTGTATTACCAAACCATGCCAAATTCATCAAAATGAGAGCAACACCTTTTCTAAGCTTTCTTGTCGAAATGACTTTTTCTGTGACTGCAAATGTTAGTATACCGTTGAACAAAGGGGACTTCTACGAAACTAGACTGCCTACCGATTGGCTCTGATTCACTCTACTTGCAGTTCAAACTTACAATCTGAGCTCTACGTTAGCCACGCAAACACATCACCTGCACTACCCGCTTCAAGAACGTCGTTTTCCGACATCATTACGTCATGCGGAAAACAGCAATTGCATTGAAACTAACCAATTTAACTTTTGCGCGGAGTTCTTCACTTCAACCGCCAAAGTTGGTAACCCCACCTAATGACTAGGCTACAGCTTAGGGCACTTATTGGAAATATCTCGCTGAACATTTTAAAAATAGTATGAGGTGTGCCAAGAAATGTCTTTTTTTATTTTTGTTGACGGCAAGCAGCGGTAAGCCAACGCCTGAACTATGTTTCTTGACAGGGTGGTTGAACACTCTTCCCAAACAACGCTACGGCGATGCAGGCCTTGGATCGAACACTCAAACCTCCGATTGAGAGGCGGACTAGCCATCGCCGCCAGTGCCCAGATGTCAGATGATGTTATGATGTACCGTTGGGGCGTTGTTATGGAACTAACGATAGGACAAAAAGGATTAGGCTAACCTTGACTATTTGCCATGATTTCATGCAGGGCCTTTTTCATCAGATTTTCAGAGGAGGGGCAATATGAACATCGAAATACCAGTACCGGATCAGTAATGCTTGCTAATCTGCGATCGAATGTCATCTCTTTCCTTGTTCTAAGGACTTTAGACTGGGATGGGGGAAACGGCTTTGTAGGGAGAGGAAGGTGTAAGGACTGTGGCGCAATCGCTCCACAAGTAAGTGTGTCAAAAACCCTGATTTCAAGACAAACACCGGGGTACTTTAGCACATTGGATTTGACTCAGATTTTTGAGTAAACATTTCATCAATTTTCTCACAACACAGCCACATGTGTGTTTTTAGGCTAGCCTACCAGTCTATGGCTTCGAAACACAAAACGTGAAGAGTTAGAAGTAACAAAGAGTTAGAAATTTAAACTCCTTTCAAAATTTTATTTTTATCAACAAAGTGCCGCCCCCAATAGGTGCCGCCCGGGGCCCCCTGCTACGCCACTGTCTGCAAAAAAGACCAGAGAGTTTCAAGCACTGTTATAGCATCCGTAATTTCTGTGTAATTGGAAAACGTTAATAAATTTGAGACTTTCTCGCAGAAACTGGTAATAAAGTCTTATATACAAACTTAACTTCAAGCATAAACACTATTTATGAACGTATTACATGCTTGGCAAACGCTGCGGCGCATGAAACTGCTGTTGCATCATAACACCCAATCTTGCCTGTAAAAGACCGGAAAGCCTGTTGGAAAGCTATAAAGTAGACCAGAGGTGGGCAAACTGCGGCCCGCGAGGGCATTTTGTGCGGCCCGCAGGGCAATCACACGTACGTAGATAGTACATAGTACATTTTTGTGGTCTATGCTAAAGAGATTTTATCGATTAGATTAGAATTATCAAGTTTTTTTCCACACGTTTCATTCGAAACCGCATTTTTACTCAACCGGACTATTGTTACCTTCATTTTGTGGTAGTTCGTATAAAACTTTTTCAAAGTTTTCAAAGCGATTATAGATGTAATATATGTAATACGAGCATGCAGCCCTCGGTAGCAATAAAAACTTCAATGTGGCCCTTCGCAGAAAATGTTTGCCCACCCCTGGAGTAGACGAATCTGCGTTGTGGAAAATACTGCTGCAAACTGCTGAGCATCCTATGCAAACGCTTTGTGTAAACTAGACTTGAAACAAAATTATTCCAAATCGAATTTGAAATTATCCGTTGCACGAGCATGGAAAATCTCTGAAAACAATTCTACTTATGCTCAAAAACTGACACCGAAGGCGTCCAATGTTACTAAAACAACCGCCAAACGATTGATAACGATTTCAACAACTCCCTTACTTTTCTTAGTTTCACAGAGCCAAGGATTACGTTTTTTGCGTAAGGTATGTTTGATATGCTTTGCATCTTTGGATTTGCCTTCTTGCCATCAACTAACTGCTGCATGACCATCAAAGCTTGTGAGCAACTGTCGAAGAAAAGTAATCATACATCAAGTTAGGGCAGGGGTCACCAACATGGTGCCCGCAGGCACCAGGTCGCCCGCACGGACCATGTGGGTTGCCCGTAGGCTTGTTCTGACAATAGCATAAACATGATCAGTGTCTTCACATGAATATCTTTAATTTTCATTAATGATATCATAATTGAAGACAAATTGAGCAATTTTTTTATTTCAAAAGTGTGTGTATCAAACTGTTAGCCCTTCGCATAAATCTGTACCAAGAAGTAGCTCTCAGTTTCATAAAGGTTGGTGACCCTTGAGTTAGAGACTATTAGTACAAACTACACCAGGGGTCACCAACCTTTTTGAAACTGTGAGCTACTTCTTGTGCACTGATTAATGCGAAGGGCTACTAGTTTGATACACACTTCTGAAATAGAAATTTTGATCAATTTACCTTCAATATTGATATTCATTACTGTGAAAACATTAATCATGTTAATGTTATTTTTAGAAAATGCCCACGGGCGACCCACTTGGTCCTTGCGAGCGACCTGGCGCCAGCGGGCACCACGTTGGTGACCCCTGAACTACACCATCACGAAAAAACACAATTGAAGAACATTCATCTAACATCCTTGAAGAGAGCTTATTTTTTTCAGTGTAAGAAATGCCAAAAGTTTAAAACTTTCTGAACTTTCAACAATGAAAATAACCTCAAAACAGTAGCACAGCACATGAAGATGGCTTAAAACAGTACCAGGCTACATAACTTTTTGTCAACTAAGATACAGTTGTTTATTTGTTACGATAGAACATAACACACAAAAGTAAACACTGCTAGAAATGTACTCGCAACCAGGACGCTGGAAAAACCCTAAACTTATCTAGTCAAGGCGCCCCAAAAATTTGTTAAAACAAACATAGTGCCACAATGCATAGATATATCATAAGCGTCGCAACACAAAAAAAAACAATTGCACAAAGCACACAAACTGACAAAAAAGAAAAATACAAGCATTACATTATTGGAGAAGACAGATGTTATCATAAAAAGGGACAAACCTATTCATAATTTAAGAGACGATTCTTATAATGTTTACAGAATGTGACATGTGGCAAGGTTTTCAGACTCTGTTTGATTTCTTTCCAGAGTGCAGATGGCTGTTACTTTGTGACAGATTGCGAGACCAGTAGCTGTAGAGAGCCTTTGTTTCGTTCTAGCCACTGTAACATCGACACTAATATTTTGATCTGATTTGATCCAAGAAAAACAAATCATAAATATCATAAACACAAATTAGCCTATCCCAACACTCTAATATATCTGCTCAATCACATGACACATGTGACACAAAATAACGATGAAAATGAACAACGACAATCCTGCAATAGAAGCTAGCACTAAATGCTTCACAGTAAATAGCAATGACTAAGAAGGAAGTAAAAAATAACATTGAACAAACAATGCACCTGTCAAAAAAGTATTCATTTGAGTCTTTATTAGCCAATTCATTGTCTTTAAGTACAGCTGTTTGTTCCAAAACCCTGAAGGATTGCTTGTGCTTTTCAGCGTGGTAGTCAGCTGGAATATGAAGCTCAAACACATGAATGCGTTTGCAGCAAACACCATTTTTTTCCCTGACATCCTCCTGTTACCACAAAAGCCCAAATTAAGTCTCTAACTGAAAAACCACACAGCAACTCATCATGCCAGATGAATCTACAGCATATCATACAAATATTCATCAATATTAACCCCTATATTTCGAAAAAATGAATTCAGTTTAATATTAAGCTCTACCAGTAGCTCTTGATCTGGGTTTGAACAAACACTAAGGGTTTCATGAATAGCTCAAGCGATTGACATAGGTCTGATGCATGATTCATTTCATGCATTGATGAAGTACATCCTGTGCATGTGTTTCAAGGTTATCATATTCTATTTTTCAAAGTACAAAGGGTTTGGTGGATGTCCAGAAGAAGTTTGCAGTGTTCAGCATCTCCAGCAAGGTTAGGAATCACTGATAAACTAGGGCATTATATGACACTTGTGGTTGGACATGCATTCCCTGCTTTAAGGACTTTTTCACCACTGTCCTTATGGTGAAAAAGCCCAAAATGAAATCTAGAAACTAGGGCATTATGTTATTTTGCACAAATGTTCCTTGAAAGTTAGAAACAACTTTTTCAAATGGGTGGCAGGGATGCAAACATGCAGGTCTAGGAAATCTTACCGAATAAAGTGGGTAGTCCTGTTGGATGAGAATCTGAGAAATACATTTGCCGACAGTGTACCGTCCTTATTCCAAGAAATTCCAAAATGCACAAAGTACACAGAGGTGGAGTGGCAGCCGTTCAAAGCAGCAGTTTATTTGCTGCTTGGTGTGTGGATGAAAATGACTTGGTGTAGCAAATAGTGGCAAAACAGTAAACCCTTGCTGAAACCACATGAAAGATGCTTTTTGAGCAACGAAAGCAGCCTGCAAGGTATGGCTTCAGAACAAAAGCTCAATCCTCTTTGCATTTGTAGTATGTTGACACTCAAAAGTCCACAGCCCTTGCAGTGAATAAGTACAAAATGAAATCTTGCGAGAATTTCAAGCTTGGATTCCAATTGCTGGCAAGCCAACAAAGTGATCTGGAAAACAATGCAGTCTTCACAGCAAAGGATCTCATACTAGATCATCAAACACCATAACGGTGTCTTACTGGGCACTGAGGAGGACATCCTTGGAAGATGGAGAGAGTATTTCAAAGAGCTTTCAAACCAGGGGTGGGCAAACCTTTTAATCCGAGGGCTGAGTTCACGACTACCTGGCCACAGGAGGGCCAGATACAGTGTGATTTATGTGGCAGACAGCAGCCAATGCTGTTACACTGCTGTCCACAAGGTTGGAAACACGGTGCTTGAAAAAAATGCGCAAGGTATTTGGCAGGCCAGATGCAGACTGCAGGTCGTAGTTTGGCCGCCCCTGTTTTAAACCCAGTCACTTCCACACCATTGGATGCATAGGAGGTGCATTTGGGGGAGGATAATGTCATCACAGCAGATGAAGTCTTCATAATTGTCAAAACACGGACGGAAGGCTGGGAAGGTTGCAGGCTGTGATGAAATTCAAAGTGAAATTTTCAAAACCTTGAACCAAGAAAGCGTTCTTTGGCTGACTCATGTGTGTCAAATGGTTCTTGTAGGGCACGAAAGCTTGCCAAACTGGGGTGATCAACCCTGTGGGGGAGACATGAGAGAATGCACTAACTGCTAGGGTGTACCCTCTTTAGCCTCCCTGCAAGTGTATGCGAAATGCCTTGAAAAAAGATGCCCCGAAATAATTGAACCAAAACTGGAAGATACCAAGTGCAATTTCTGCCATATCTGTAACATTACACAACAAATTTTCTTTCTCCAGCAAAGCATATCATGACCGAGTTCTTTGTGAAAAGCTTTGCTGAGTGTTGCAGCAGTGCAGTGTTGACGGCCACCTGTTACTGTCTGGCAACCCAATGTATTTCTGCTCAGATGTTTGAACGATATCAGTTTTGTACAATGAAACATTATTTAGTGTCATTTTTAATTTTGCATTATCTTTTCTTGCTAGTAAGGTAGAAAATTGATGCAACTGAAGATTGTGTTCTGAGATAAAACAGATTCGTGATTGTGGTCCAAAAATTGGGGAACCCTGCAGTAATGCACTGCAGTCTATTTGTTTGTTATATCACTATGAAAATTTTGATTTGCATAGGTGTTTCCTGATATGGCACTTTCCAACCTGATGTGAACAGGGGTGGTTAGTATCAATTCTTCTCATTTCTAAAGACATTTTTACAGTGTGGTCCAAAGAGATGTATCCATTTCTGATAAAATAGCACTTTTCATTGAAAGGATTACTTTGAAATTTATTTTATAACCCTGTCTTACAGACATGTAAGTTTTATGTGGTGTGAGTTTTTTCCTCACACACCACCATTTTGTGAGCACAGCTCAATAATTTCTGACAGGGGTGGGCAATTAATTTGACTCAGGGGCCACTTTGAGAAGGTCATGTTTTGGAGAGGGCCGTACATCTTCTAATGGAAATTGAAGCAAGTCTTGGTTCAAATTTGAGTTGGAGGAATTTTTACATTTGAAGATTTTTCTGAATGCTTCTGCAGGCCACTGAAAATGCTGTGGGGCTGCTAATTCCCCACTCCGGTTTATGATGTGCTTGAACCAATCTCCAAGGTGCTAAATAGCTGCGGCTTCTCGCGCATTGAAGTTTGCGATGAACCTGTCCAACAACTCATGGGAAATTCTCCCCATCTCCAATCAAATGTAATTCTTGAGCACATCATTAGTTTGGAGATTATTAGCACAGACCCTGTCTTATTTTATTTATCCCCACAGAAACTAATCCAAAGATGATAGGTCTGGAGAATGTTCAGGACAATGGTGGTCTGCAAAACGGGAGATGAGCCTGACTCCAAGAAGTAACAATAGAGGTATTTGAGAGTAAAGCATTGGAGCAATATAGTATGCTCATCCTGCTGATAAATCACACTACAACAGTGAACTCCTTGAAAGATCTGTCTCATGGGACCCATGTTTTGCGGATTTCCTTAGAGACTGCTCCAAACATTGTCTCACAGTCACAGTATGATTTTTTGTCCTGACTGACCACGGCCAGCCACTCCGACCTATGTACACTTGCCATCTGCCCTAATTTGTCCAGGAGGCACTTCATTGTGAGTCTGTAAACAAAATTATTGATTGATCCCTTACTTATCCATTTTTTCTTGCTTTCAGACCATAACATTTGAACCAGAAACGCTAGAAACCCAATCAAAGGCTGAAAAGACTCAGATTCTGACCTAGTTGCCAATAAAAACTTGAGTCAAAGACTTCCCTCTAGCAGTTGAGGCCCAGAGCAAGGTAACCTGAGCCAAAATGGCCTAAATCCTAACCCACTTATGGCGTCAGCCANAAAAAAAAACGAAATCCATAACTTTCCAATTTTTTCAGTGCAATCTAAAAGATTTGCCACNTCTTTCGAGGGTTTGAACAGCTCTCCAGCACCATCACATGNCGAGTTATGGAGTTGTAAAGTGGTGGGAAAATAGCACAAAAATGGCAGCTCAATGTGGGATTTTGAAGTACAAATATTTCGCACACNGACACTGAAGGTGTTAGAAGTTGGTGCATTTCAAAATCATTTTTTTCTGTGATGCACTTCATAAAAATCATATCCATGTCCATTCAGCTTGCAAAATATATAATCTACTGACATCAAAATGATCAACTTTTTCAAAACAAAAAAATTTTTTTTTAAGACACTATTCTAGTTTTTCATAGACCAACAAGTTTCCAGCTTTTTATAGTCCAACATGTATAACTTCTAGTCATACACGTATGAAAAACTGATCATTTTTCAAAAAAAGGTAACAAAACACTTTCTGATGCATTAAAACAAAGTTCATTTGTTAGTTGACTCATGATAAACCTTAAGTCAGGGGCTTTTTAAGGTGTTTCGGAGAACTGAATCGGATCCCTAGAATCAGAGATTTCAGGTCCCTGCAGGTCCATACCAGGTACCTAACATTTCTTTAAAAAAACTGCTGAAGTTATAAAAGACAAAGACTGTGGCTGACAAAACAATTTTAGAAAGGCACTACTCTGCCAACAAGGTTAGAATTTTTAAAATTGACAACAAAATATTTTGCAAGTTAAGAAAGTTGTGCTGTAGTATCAGAGCTCGACCGATAAGATTTTTTTGAGCCAATACGGATGATTTTCATTTTTCACTGCCGATATCCGAGGCTGATATTTTTTCATTACTCAAACTACAGCTTGAAGGCATTACAGTGCATTTTTTCTTCAGGCCACATAAACAAAAAAATATTTACACAAGTTACAATTCTGAAAAAGCAGATTGTGACAGTGATAAGTTAAGAACAAGCAGTGTTTATTTTGCCTTATGAGGCAAAATATACACTCTTATGAGGCAAAATATACTTTGTGGCAAGGCAAAATATACCTTATGAGGCAAAATATACACTCCTGGAGCTATTTTGCCACCAGCCGAACATGATTGGCTGAACTAGTCACATAACAAGTTTGGACAGCATGACTGTCTCAGTTCACTGTGACATCTATAAATGGCTCAGTCTGATAGACACGTAATGTCATGGTTTCAGTGCTGGCAAGCTGTCAGCAGCCTCTTGTTTGCTTTGTGAGAACCGTAGGCTAAACGTAAACCCTTGTCTCTTTATGTGTTGTACTTGTCACATGACCATTTCTGTTAAGAGTGGTGTTTTCTCGAATTTTCCTTGGTGCAAGTTTGCCACGATCACCACGGCGCTGATTGCTGCACTGTTTCTGCAAGCAAATGTTTTATTCCACACCACACGTTGATTTATTTTGCGAGCTCTGTACCTCGTGGTCGGTCGCTAAATACTGTCACCTTTGCTGGTAACTTATGCTATTCGATACGCGCTCTGCAGCTCTACATTACTGTACGAAAGCTGTAAGTGGAACTGTCTGCCTTGTTTGCCGTTATCTTCTCCGAATAAAGTACAGTGCATTTTGTACAAGGTGCTCTGAGTTTTGAAACTCTGTCAGGGAA
>JGI24022J15233_10006171_pt1 | contig 12925 bp, 5 predicted proteins | sample Ectturendosymbi2_FD_15233 | JGI IMG/M metagenome (IMG submission 15233)
AAAAAAACAAGCCACACAGCAGCCAACAGCGTTTATTTTGTTCCCAGGACATCTGAAATAACCAAACGGTTTTCTAGTCTGATGCCCTGATGAATAACAGTGAGAAAAACGGGCCCACGCTAAATAGTGCATTTAAGTGAAGAGAAGGTCCTGGCTAAGTAACGTAATTTTATTACTAAATGTTACACGTCATGCACTGCCAGACCACATCTGGAAAGCAACATCTACTCTTGACAATACAAAATTACTTAGCTTAGTTTTAGTGGTTTGGAAGTAATCATTACATTTGCTTTACTAACACAGTAATCATTACATTTGCCTTACTAACACAGTGAAAACAAGAAAGAGACATACCTGCATATTCAAATGCTCTGAAACAGTTTCACGACAACGAGCATGCCCAACTGCTCAATGCTTGATTTTTTGGTGACCGACTCAGCAGCCGCCAATTGCGACTCAGCAACCGCCAATTGCGCCAACCCGCAGGCTGCTAAGCGGACGTCGGCGAAACACAAACACAAAGCGCTGAGCGACGAGCGTAGCCACTAGCCAGCGTTGTCCAGTAGCCACAATGAAGAGACATGGCTTCTTCAATCAACCGGTTATTGCGATTATGAATGGGTCTCTAATAAACACGGTCTGTTATGAACGGGGACTGTCATGAACTGCTCTATTATGAACATGGTCTGTTATGAACTGGTCTGTTACGAACGTGGTCTGTTGTGAATACTCCATACTGTAGGTCTGTTACGAGCACGTCTGTGATGAACATGGTCTGTTTCAAGTAGTCTGTTATAATATGTGGTCTATTATGAACAGGTCTGTTTTAAATGGACACCGTTCAAATGTAATACTCTGCAACTGCTGCAGTGACTCATCCTCATTCTACAACCGCTGCAAACATTTGTACTGTAGAGCTTGCCAGATGCGAAAGGGTTATGACAAACCAGGCAGAGTTTCATTTTAGCTGGGTTTATACTTTCTCTGCCACGCTCAGATCCGTGCGGATCTGAGCACTTGTTCCAGCAAGAGAGACCGGTTGCCACCCAGTACTCCATGCGCAACTGTGTTGATCATCTGGTAGCTCTTTCCCACATGGGCTATACGATTCGATGTAAATTTGGCTTGCTATACACCTTTATCCACCAGTCAAGGGGCAATGACTCGATAACCGTCCTGTATTTTCAGTGCTTTGGCATTTTTGCAATTGCTATGGTTTCTTTCTCGTCTTTGAAAATCTTAAATTTTCACCAAATAAACTCAACTAAATAGAATCTGTTGGTGCTTTACTTCAGTGTTTGTTCCTCTTTAGTACTGGTGTGAACTGCGTATAACAAGAAACACCTACAGTACCATGTGCTGTGTTGTCTCTAAGTTTTTTTGTTCTTTCGTATTCTTTTGACTGCCTAGTGATATGGACCATGTGTCTGAACCAAACTCTTAAATAAAAAATGATATAAGAGGTTGTTTAGTATACAAGAAAGAACCGCAGATTTTCGTGAACCATAAATATATCAAAACCATACTTTTTCATTCCTTTTGTACACCCATGTATGCATCACAACTATGGTGTCATGCATGCAGAGATTATGCATGCAAGTCATGCATGCAGAGATTACGTGTGGCATATAATTTTGGATGCAGAACTATATACAACCTGCCCTGGAGAGAGTGTTAATAGCCATCAGGTTCAATGTAACATTCCTACCTTTGAGGCTCTGTTACGAAAATACACGTACCTGTTTCTCGAAAGATGCAGAAAATCTAACAACACATGGTTACGTGTTTTAACACAGTTAGATTGTTTGTATTCGTCCCTATTCTTTGAACACTATAATCACATTTTATTCTGTGAATGAGTGATCAAACTTTGCAGTATCCATTTGATTGATGGTGAATCATACTACAATGCTTTCGTATTTTACTTAGACTTGACCAATTTAGGAATTGGCGCCCTACTCCGCAGTAGTGTTGTAACAAGCATTACGGATTAGCTAACACTGGTGTTAACAATGTGTTTGTAAACCTATGGTTCTGTCTTCAATGCAGTTGCAAAAGTGTCTGTAACCCTGTGATTCCGCTGGCTCCAATACCTTGTACTACGTTCTGTTTTGTATGTTTTTATCGATCTGCATTCTGCAGAGTGTGTGTGTTCATACTATGGACTTCGTGCCTGGTCATAAACAAATAAATTAAATTAAATATTACATTGAACTATACATATATTACATTGAATCATAAATATATCACAGATTTTCATGAACCATAAATAAATCACAGCATTTGACTGTCCCTAAGGTAGTGTCATTGCTCTTGGTTTTACTTTTCCTAATTCACATTAATGATATCACTCAAGCTTCCTCTTTATACTACTTTATTTGCTGATGATATTAATTAATCTTCATATGTCAAAATCCTGTTTTAATGTTCTTCACACAAGTGTCAACCTTGAACTATAAACTGCCCACTAGCTTAGAGCCAACAAACTTTCACTTAGCTACAATAAGACTAATTTTATGTTATTTCAAAAACACAATCCTACTTCATTTAAAGTTATTATGAATAACCATGGCATTTCCCCTAAAGATAACCTGAACTACCTAGGTGTTTTTCTTGGCAATGCTTTCCCAGACTTGTAGCTTATCAGTAGGCAAATTCATGCGCTGTTATTACAACTGAGTTCCAAACCATTTTGATGACTGTTTTATTCCAATCAGCTCAATTCATTCTTACTCCACAGGACTATGCACTTCTAACAACCTGTTTTTACCTATGTTTAACTCTTCAGAAAAATATTCCCTTACATTTATTGGCCCAAAAGTGTGGTCTTCATTACCAGACTGTATTTAGTTTTCTGCTACTTTTACCTTTAAATGAAAACATATGAAACACCTCTTACATGAAAAAATACATATTTAGCAACATTTTTATCAAGAACTAAATGCTGAGAGTATCAGTAATTTAAATAATGCAATTTTGCCTGTTTTCTACTTAGCTTTACTTTTTTGTTTTTCATTCCTTCTTGTGCACATCCCATTTTTTTGGCATGAAATTACCCTCCGTAGTTTTTTTTGTTTCTTATTTCATCTGTAAATTTATCAGCTCTGTTCTATGTCTGTATGTTTTTCTAACTGTGCTTATCTGATTTCCAACTATTGTTTTTCAATACTTTTTGAAAAGTGATAAATGGGTTGGTTGACTAGATGACTGCCATGGTCATTCACTAATCCTATGTGACACAGTAACACTCTTTGCTTAAATTCATCAGTTATTTTGCCATTGTTTTCATTTTTCTAATGTTCGCTAACAATTACTTTCCTTATTACGCGATGGCTCTTTGTATTGTTCTGTTTATTAGCTGAGTCATATGAAACAACAAACCAATCAAGCAATCAATCAGTCATTGCAATGTTGCTTTGTTAATCTTTGGCAAGACTTAATTGCCTGCAGACAGAAACATTAAAATACTGAAAGAAAAAATAGCTGAAAAACGCAGGGAGCCATATGCATCTGTCATGACCTGCATTAGAACAAAGCTCAGATTTGGAGCACTGTTGAGGAACTTCTGAGAAGCACTGTTGCTACAATGCGAGGCTTTTGAGACAAATGGAGTGATGTTCACCTCCATGATCTCACGAACATTGACTTCAGTTTAATTTCTCGGCCCACAATTGTGCAAATCTGAATTGTGGTGTCAGTGTCATGGCACCAATCTCAGTTGTGTGATAGGTGAGTGTATGTCATAAGTCATGACTAGGGCCATTTAAAGTCATATTTTTTTTGTACTTCAGGAAGCTATGAAACGAATTTTAAAACAAAAATCATATCCCTACAATGTCTATAACAAAAGTTATTAAGTCATATTTTTCATGTTATGTCATAAAGTCATATTTTGCATATTTTCAACGTAATTCAATAAGGAAACCATTAGAACAATCTAAAATATCAAGTGAAACTACTATATCGCTGGGTCTAAGCTGCATCTTGCAAACAACCTACTTGGACACCACGCAAATGTTGGTAAAGACATAGGTATACCAAGTTATTTGGATGAAATGTAATGCACTGCCTAAAATGCATGTTCTTGCTGTCCTAAAGAGATAAACCAATGTCCGTGCATGTTTTCAATTTGCTTCAAACCAAATTATGTTCTGCTCATGTTTCGAGCGGTTTATTTTAGTGGGGTTTCAACAAACCATGGGCTACCATCTCTTATGCCTATTTTTGCTGATAATGCTTTTTTGTACAATAATAATATGTTCTAGCTCAGTCTGTTTTTTTCACTGAGACATTTCAGTAATTTATCTCACAGTTTTATTAAAACTTGCTGTAGCAGTGTTCATTTAGCCTGTATTTTCAGACATTTTTATTGAAATGAATTTTTTTCGGTCATTTCAGAAACATTTCGGTCTATTATCAAAAAACGACCATGAAAAAACAGAGCTTAGTCATTTTTGTTTGGTCATATAAAGTCATATTTTTCTGAAAAATAAAGTCATATTATCAAGTTTTAGGTCATAAAAAATGACCCTAGTCATGACATTATGAATGAAACATTATCTTTCTAGAACTAAATGCTCCACTCATCAACTAACCTTATTCTGTTTTCATGTACCCAACATTTATTCATTTACTGTTCTAATCTTTTTGTAATCTGTTTCTACCTTTGGCTCTTCAACCTCATTTGGTGATGCTATGTGCCTGGTGGGACAATGGGACATACATGCAACTGTTGTACTCCATTATGGTCTGTGGGTAATTGTATTACTTCTTTAGGATTTGTGTAGATAAACGTTGTTATGTTAGTTTGTTTTTTGCCCTTGCTACATGCCTTTGTTCTGTAATGTCATGTTTGCTGCATTGCTCTCTGCCTCTTAACCCTTCTTGTTGCTCACTTCTCTCACCTATGTGACCTGTGTGCATGCCTCAACTGTTCACCCAATCCTTGCCCACCATCATCTGTGTTATGTAAATGATTGTTATGTATGATTTAACAATTATGTTTTTGCTATATATGTTTTTCAACTGAAATGTCTTGGTATTATTTTCATGTTAGCCATGGTCCCCTTCCTTTTGGTATTTTTGATTTATTATATATTGTTTACTTTTCCAATTTTTTGTTTGCATGTGATGATATGTTACATTTATACTACTTATTGGATCCATGTGTCATTGTTGTCCTTTTATATTTTGTTTTTTGATATCATGCACCAAATTTTTGTCTTTGTCATAACACATTATTTGGAGTGCTGTTTTTACAATTTTTTACTTTATTGTTGTATCTCAAAATTGCTGTACTAATTTAAGGTGTGAATAGAAAAAGCCTGAGATGTTTCATAGTATTTGCTCATGATTAAGTTTGATTCCTGAAATGCAAGCTTATTTCCAATAGTTTTTGGGTTTGTGGAATTCTTAATCATGAATTATATATCTACAGTGTCCAGGGAAGGTTTGCCAATCAGAAATACTAATTCAGAAATAGTCTCCCTTCTATATATAATGAAAATCACAGCCAATGAAAATGATACAAACGATATATTGCAAATGTTTTGATAACTCCTGTTATCATTATCAATGCATTGCAAAATCTCCCTTCATAATTGTCTTTCTGCCATTTTTGCCCACATTTTTTTCTTGCAAGTACAGTAATTTTTTTACAGTAATTCATATTTTAAAATTATATTACATGCATGTTCTTAACTGTAGATAGATAGATTGATTTATTTGGTGGTACTGAATTAATTGTTCTAGATATACTCGCTAAAACAGAAAAAAACGCCGATATGTTTATATATGTTATTACTTTCAGTTTTGTTAAAGTCTTGAAACATTACTGAAAGCAGATGGTGTGCTGCAATTGTTGATTTTAGTGCCAATCACAAGGAGAGACAACAAAAACAAACACATTGTCAATCATGTCTGAAACAGTGAACTGGAACCCATTAGGGCAAAAGACAATTAGGTAAGATACTTTTATGAAGTGATGGCATGCACTGATGGCAAATCAGTGGAAGCACTGCCTATCAACCTTAACAAGCCACAAGGGCCTGTTTTGAAGTATTCATTATGACCCAACTGGCAATCAAACCCAGCCCACCAGCTCAAGCATGTGCTCAACCCACTGTACAAGTTAGTAGGAACAGAGTTTTGACATTTAAAATCTGGTGTTTGAAAATAAATTTGAATGTTTAGTGAAGAGGTGAGATATTGGCTTTGTTAATGAATGTAACTTTTTTAAAGGGCAAAACATGGTTTGTGGTACATAACAGATTTGACCTTTTTCGCTTAGAGTTGAGTTTTTTAAAAGAAAAATAAAAAAACTTGTTGCCAAAGTTCCACTAATACACATACTCTTTGCAAGCAAAATTATAGCTAATGGGTGGCATCAAAGACTTTTATTTAGATTTAAGGGCAATGACTAAATCATTGTTTCTGTGGATGGAACCCATGTGAAGCATCTTCCTGTATGCTTTTGGCTGTGAGCCATGCAAGAACTATAATTTATTGGTGACTGTTAACCTAAAATGATTGTTTTGTGTAATACATGAATGTGTGCTGTACTGATAAACTGTAATATATTTAAGTGCTATCTTGACACATATTTATATATGTAGGAAATGTACTTTATACAGCCCAATGTGCTGGAAGCCCACGCTTGATCTTGCCAAGAATATCACTTGCATTTCCAAATTTGGAGGTCTTTTAGGTAACTAGAGATAAATCATTTTTGTAGGTTGGTAAAATTGTATATTTAGAATAAAAGTTATTCAATCAAAGTGTCTGATTGCTTGTTTTTCTTAAGCTTTATAACATGATGTTTACCCTGCCAGTTTTGAGCTTGACCATCTTACTTTTGGTCTTTTTTTTAAGCCACAGCCTGGGATGAATCGCAAGGCAGCAGGAGCCCTGCAAATCGTCCCGATGTTACCATATATAATGCAGCTGGAAAAGAAATTGCATCTTTTAGGTACAGTATGTATACAGATTGTGGACATTAGTGAAGGGGAAAATTTTGAGTTTGTCTTATTAAATTTCAACTTTTAGGTGTGCTTGACTTTATGGTTAGCATGTACTACGCATATAAAGTTGTGCCATCTGTTTGAAATGAACTAACAGCTGGTAAATATCTTTTATTTTGCATTAAACTTTATTTCCACTTAGAAAGAGCAGTTAAGTTTTTGTTTTGCACAAAAGTATAGATTTGTTGTTGCAAACTTAGTAACACCAAAGTGAAGCATACCTAAGTGATCATCACGTGATTTTACATAAAAAGAACAGAAACTACTGCAACCCAGAACAATGGCCACTGCTGACAACTGCCACCGAAAACAACTGTCACCTAGGACAAATGCCACCCAGGACAGCTGCCACCTAAGACATCCAACTGCCACATAAGACAATCACCACCTGGGAAACTGCCACCTAAAGCACATTGAGTTCTTTGCGTTTATTGCCATTAAAGCCATTTCAACTTCACAAGGTTTTGGCGCATAACAGATGTTCCTTCAACCTTTGACCGCTTTGAAGAAGGGTAGAGAATCTCGTGTCTGTCATTACATCTTCACAAACATTCTTAAGTCAGTGCAAAATTAAATTTTTTATGTGCCTTTTCAAGTTTCTTACAGTAAACTCTCATATGCACATTATCGCATCATATTCATTCCACGCACTTATAAATTGCATTTTCTTCTGTTAATTTTAAGTTCTGTGCATTCTTTTACCTTCGCTTTTTATTTGTGAGTTAGATGGTAGCAACAGCAACATTGCAACTCACTTTTGCTGCACTATGTTAAAGCAATACTATCGTAGCACAGAGGTTCTCAACAGCTGTGCTGCGAGAACTCTATATGTGCCGCAATGCCACATACCAAATTGAATTTGATAGTTCATATGTGATGTGTAAAACACATTATCATAGGTGGCACTTATCTGGGTGGCACAGAAGTGTAATGATAAAAAAGTGTGGGAACGCACCTAAAAACAAGCAAGTTTTAACAGCACTTCAAACTCATTTTTAAATCGGTTTTAAATGAATGATTCACTTTCATTGCGCTACAAACAAAAACGTGAAAAAGTGTTGGAATGTGCTCCTGCCCCATAACACCTGTTGGGTGCGAGTTGACCTTGGTGGCAGTTGTCCTAGGTGGCAGCTGTTCGAGGTAGTAATTGTCCTGGGTGGCAGTTGTCCTGGGTGGCAGCTGTCCTAGGTGCCAGTTGTCCTAGCTGGCAATAGGTGGCAGTAGTCTTGGGTGGTGATTGTCCTATGTGGCAGTTGTCCAGGTGGCTGTAGTCCTGATACCCAAAGAGTAATCCCTCTTTCAAGACACAACTGATATTATAGAATATATATTGTAGAATATTAAAGAATAAATGCATGTAAAATAATGTCTGAGAAGTGTGTTTCACAGCTCCACAAAAATGCGTCTAAATTGTAAGATTTCTTTGCAGGTGGAATAGTGGAATACTAATTGGAATTGGATGGACTGCTTCAGATGAACTACTGTGTTTGCAAGAGGATGGACAAGTTCTTATTTATAATGTTTTCTTGCAATTTCAGCGGACATTCACAATGGGAATGGTAATTGCTTAAAGTTGATCATAAAAAGAAATAATTTTATGTGACAAGACTTCAAATGATGAAATAATTTAGTGCAGCAGCTCTTCAAGCAAAAAATTTAAATGTTTTTGAGAAAGAACTTATGTGCAAGAATTTCTGAGCGTGGTCCACATTAGTACAATATTTGCTGAATTATCAGAATGATTTTCATGAAATGTGCCATCTTCCTTTGTTTGCAGAAAACTCATCTAAGTAAAAGAGTAAACAAAAACAATCCAGTACTGCTGCAATTTCACAGTGATAAAGATAGGGATATAGATAGGAAAGCATAGCTTGCAACCAAGTAATTTTTTCAACAAAAATTTTATCTATCTACTGGACTGTATTGCAATAAAATTGTGTGGATGTCCTTTGAAATATTCTGGCAGTGGAAGGCTCAAGTCTGAGCTCATTTGCTTGCAAATCTGAAATGTTTGTTTTGTCTGGTTCTACAATGTGATAGCAATATTTCAAAGCACCACGACAAATTAAAGGCTCTTTTTGCACCCACATGCATGTGAGTATGAAAGGAGTTAATAAGAATAACTTTGTGTCATTTTTCAGAAGTAGGGTTTGTTAGGTTTGTGGGATGTGATTAGCATAGTCAATGTGGATGCTTTTTTCCCTTCATCTGAAAATATCACCCTTATTTGGTGTGAGAAGATGCAACAATCTTGTTGTGAGATGGCCCAGGTTAGAATGGCAAAACAACATCAATTGATTGTATTCTTTGTGCATTGATCAAAAAGTTATAACAATGGAATAAAATTTTAACGTGTAGTAAACTTCTGTTTGCTAATAAGGATGCATCGCCATTAAATTTTTGAAAATTGAGTGAAGACTCATCGCTTTAGTCATGTATTGGGTGTAGTCAAGGAAGAGATAGTTACTGTTCACTACATTTTTGACTGCATTTTTTCCCTGACTTTTCGATCTGTTTAAATGAACTGGTTGTGAGTTTGCAAATGATTTTCAGACTTGATCCGTTGTTTTTTTGTCAGAGAATGGCAAAATAATTTGCGAAGTATAAAAAATAAATAAACAAACGCGGTATGTAGTGCAGCAGCTTGGTGTGGAATTTCGTGTGTTTAACTGCATATTCAAATCCTTAACTTCAGATTCTGTTTACTGAAAAATTTGGCAGCAAATTTTTTTCTAATGAATAATAGGTCAAGGACCGAGGTACATTTTTAGGTTTGTTATCAAGTTTTGTAGGAAGGAGCATATTTTTGATACGTGCAAGCGCTCGTGATTATTCGGTTGCGCGACTACGTCAACAATGATGTTCGGTAGCTCAAATAAACCAACAATGATAGTTCGATAACACGACTACTCCACCAATGGTACTTAGACGGCTCTACAGTTCTACGCATTATCAATCACCAAACTTTCTTGCATACCAGCGCTTCATTTCACTGTGCAGAGAACAGGCGTAGCAATGCAGTCATGGCAGTTTTTTCACAAGCATACAACTACCGGTAATAAATAGACGTGTTTTTCATGCAGGAGTGCAGAGAAAACAAAGTGATGGAATATGAAGTGTTCACGAGTCCAAGTGGAACAGGACTTGCGGTGATGAGTGGTTTGTACAGGTTTTTCGTGGTGAACAATGTGAATGAACCAAAGGTAAGCATCAACAAAAGATGCCGTGAGCTGAAAAACTTGCGACTTAGCTTACGAACGAATTTTAACTTGTGATTCAACCCCTTCTGTTCTGACTGACTTTCGACAATTTATTCGCCAGGAATGTGACTAGTGATGGAGAATATCCGGCATGTCTGGGATTTGCTGATGCATTTGGGGCCTGGGTCAAAATTTTACACTCTCGGTTAAATAAACTTTGTCATTAGGTTTGAACAGTGAAAAGAAAAAGGCAATTTTATCAAAACCGTTTAGCTGATCGTTTGTGTCGGCGATTGTAAATCACGGAAAAATGCCCAAAACCAGTAAGTGACAAATCCGAAAAGAAGTGTATTTTTTCTGTCTAGGTTTTCTGGTTAACACGATGTGCGTTTCCGATAGGTGATCTCCCTAGTCCCTACATTGCCTGTATGTTAAATCTAACAAAAAATTCATTAACCAATACTAATCTGAAAAAAGCTTCAGCTGTGTTCAATTTCAGTTAATCTTGATTAATTGTGAAACTGGGGGTGCAGATGAAACACCTTTCTACAATCGTGTCACCACAAACAGGCTCTGAGTCACCTGTTTCTCTATAGAAAAATCTCGTACTATTATTGTCGTGCTGTAAGAAGTCTTGTAACCGTGTTCGAAAGACGCGCCATGCGCTGCAAGTAAATTGGTATGGGGCGTCGTTCGTAAAAATATTATATCTGACAGATTTAGCACAAAAACTTCTATCTCTGTGCGTATTTAGCTATCTCTGCGCAGAGATAGCTAGCTCTGCGCGCATTTAGCTATCTCTGCGCAGAGATAGCTAGCTCTGCGCGCATTTAGCTATCTCTGCACATATATAACTAAATCTGCATGCATATATAGCGCTGAAAAGTGTCACAGGAAAACATGGTATCCTGTCTGAAGAAAAACTTGGTGTTCTGTTTCAGTAATCCAGACAAAAGCTAGGCTACTGCAAGGCATGAATTATTTGGTGTCATATAAAGCTAGGTAGTTTTCAGGTCTAAATTATACTGGTTTGATAATAACATTGGTTTGTCCAGACGATGGGCTACAGTAAACTTGTGTTGGTAGTCTCAGTGTTAGTGCCATTGTTTCCTTAAAATTTCAAAGAGGATCTCGTCAAGTCTGACCATTCCAACTGTTCTCACCAAACGCAGCTCACCGCCTCTCAGCGCCTTCAGGTTCTCAAAGAGAATGCTCTCACAGAAAGTGTGCGTTGAAAGCGAAGTGCTCGCTTGGAGACGAGCACCGTTTTGTAAAGAGAATAACGTTGTCATAGAAAAAGCGCATCGAAGGGAACTGCTCGGTTAGGCGTTCTTGCCCGAAAATAACGTTGGCAACACACATCACTTTAGTAGCATTATCACAGTAAGTTCTGCTGCTTCGAGAATCAAAGAATTGTTTATTCGGTGAGCACTTATGTATGTAAAAATACAAATTACAAGTGAGCCTCAACTGTGGGTATTTTTTCTTGAATATTTGAAAAATGAGTTAGCTGATGAGGGTTAATGGCTGCTATCAAGTTAAATCATTCGGTTTGTCTTATAGAAAGTTTGTTTTTTTGGACCGTTTCATTTTATAGTTTGTTTAGTTTTGTACTGGTGGTTGCAAAAGTTATTGCATTGTTGAAAAAATGGTGTGAACAAAAGATCTGTGGTACCTAGGTTCGACCTCTGGAAGATGTTCCTGGACTGCGTAGTACTCCTCCAAGCAGCTGGTGTGTTCTGCCGGGTCCGAGATCTTCAAAAATTTTGGCTGCAAATGATAGTGACATTTACTTACTTGATCAAGGCGGTCAGTGTTCTCAGCAGACGCCAACAGGTTTGCTCTTCGTTATTAGATTATCCTTAAACATACCAATGGCGTATTTAGACGAGTTCGCGTGGAGAGGGTGACGTAGGGGCCAACGTTTTGTTGAAATTGGCGAACTTTTTGTGTTTGTCTGGCTACAGTTTTACATTTGACTGAAAAGACATATCGGATCCTACCATCAAAACATGCGTCTGAGCGGTGCAACTGATTTGTGTTTGCGTCAGATGGTTTTCCGTCACAGTTGCGGCGTGGCACTAAAATATTAGTAATTGCGGTAAATGCTGCACAGTGTTGAGCTACCAGTGCCTAATGACTCTCTTCAAGTGCAGTGTTACCTTGACTCACCACCACGGCATTATCCACTACAAGAAAATCCGGGTGGTCTGGCTTACACCAAACAGATACGGGCGTCTGCGCACTATTTACGACACACTGTGTTACAAAGCGTGTGTAATGAAACTTTTCTGTGTGTGATATTCTGCGGGATTTTCTTGTCTTTCTGTCTGGCACTGAACCACAAAAATAATTAGTTGCGACGAGCACCACATCGCTTGATATTAGCGATGGATGCGTAACAGCCCAATTAGAGATGAACTGTTTGGCTCTACTTATCACCTGAATCCTTGTTAGTTGTTATTTAATCACAGTTGAGCTGATTTGTAAATAATTTTCTGATTCAGAATCAGCAGTTTTTCGTAACTGAAGTTTATAAATCTAGTCTCCTTATTTATGATGATCTCCACATAATTTACAAAGTCCTGTGTGCTTTTCTTCGTTGCAATATGTACAGGGTGTTTCACAATTGTTGAAACAAAGCGGCAGCTTCTAAAACCTTTATCGATGACCTTATTCATTTTTCTCTTTCCAGATTGTCATAGG
>JGI24022J15233_10006172_pt1 | contig 12923 bp, 9 predicted proteins | sample Ectturendosymbi2_FD_15233 | JGI IMG/M metagenome (IMG submission 15233)
AAAACTGAGTATTCCCCCGGGCGCGGGAAACCCTAGGTATGCCACTGGGTCCAGCAGGAACATTGCTGCGGGACCCGACAGCTATGGAGGGGTCCGAAACTGAAGGAACATTTCAGTGTTTGTTGCTAACAAACTCGAAATAATACAGCGAAATTAATCCCGGTGATTAAACTGGTTAGGTCTAAAGGGTTTGGTAAGGTAGTGTGATGTATTTTAACGTGAATTTATGGCAGTGCATTTTCCTGATATGATGCATTTTGCAGTCAGTGGTTCCCAAAGTGGGCGGTGAAGTAGAGATGGGCGGTTGGGGGCGATAGGAGACCCATAGTAAATAATTACATTTATGTTGTCTTACTAACTTTGAGTGACCAAATGTCACAAGAAAACGGTATGATTAACAAACATGTGTGCATGTAATTTGTAAACAAAAAATTTGCGTTTTGGAAACAAAACTGAGGTGAAATGCTAGGAAATATATTGATGAACTGCAGTTTCCATCACTAAAGGTAACCTGCACGGTGAAACTGTTCTCCTGTATAATGAAATGATTATATGATTGAAATTTTCGTCAGCTGTATTTCTTGGCACGGGTAAACTGCTCCTTAATAATGTCCGTTTTGTTACAGTGGCTATCACCGGTCAGGTGTGAGAATGCACGCTTGAATTTAGAATCAGCCTGTAACCAAAGCGTGAGTTAATTGTGGATGGATTGGTTTAATGATCACAAATATAATAATAACCATGTACGAGTTAAATTCGAAAGCAAAAAGGCAATATATATGTTTCACAAAAAGTGTTAGGTGCCAACAAGAATAAGTTACCTATAGAGAATCGAAAAGATTCCGGAAAACAGACGTGTGTTCCAGAACGCACTTTAGCTTGAGCAGCGCCAAGGAAATCCAGCGAGAGAGAGAGATGGTAAAGCCAGTGGACGACTGCAACTGTCACGGTTAAGTTCAAATACTTTTAAAATCTGCAGATTAAATTCAATCCTGCACAGCTCCGAACTCAAAATTTACTAAAAATGTGGCAGAGTATTAATGGATTGATCAAAGGATACCAAAGGGTTTAGATGTGTTCTGCTAGGTTTAGACAATGTGGTTCGCTCGGATAATGATGGAGAGATTTTGTACGCCTGTTGCTGCACACAGAAGGTGGCTGTCATAGGGTGTCACAGGTACGGAATCTTGGTTGTCACAGACCACAGATATCTTTACGGAGTTCCATGAAGTTAATTTGCAATTGCAGGGAATGATGTTAACCTCATTAAAGCCAAATCAGCAATCTCCACATTCGTGTCCAAGCTTAATGCTGTTTAAATGAAATCGAGCCCGTCATGAACTCAAACAGTTTCCAAATCATGAACTCGAACAGTTTCCAACTGCTAAATGAGTTAATTTACTAAATTAAGTTTCATAGTGAAATGCATCTTGGCGCTCATTCCTGTTTTCATCATTTCTAACATGCCAAACATACGAAAAGAAAAAATTGTATTGATATGTATGCTAGGCATGGTAGATGGCGATAGAAATTTGTTTGTCAGAAAAGGGGGCGCTAGCCAAAAAAGATTGGGAAACACTGTCAGTATAACGTCCATGCTTGAATCTCTCAGCATTTTTTGTTCAATAATTTTGTCTTTGTTTCATTTGATTTTCATTGCAATGTCTTTTTCAATGGCAATTAGCATAAGTGATTCCAAGTTATTCTGGGTGAGTGAAGTCTTCAGCCTTGTTTTCAACAGTCTCAGTTAAGAAAAACATCTTTCGCATGTGCATGCGTGATGCTTAGGGCCGAAAATCTACTGGCGGACAGGTCAAACGTTTTAAGGATTGTCTGAAGNCAACCCTTAAGAAGAATGCTATTCCTCCTGACCAACTGAAAACATTAGCAGCGGATCGCAAGGCCTGGCGAGACATTTTTACCACAGGTATCCTCTTCATGCAAGCAACGCAGGATAAAACTGAAGATGAGCGTCGTCGCCGGCGGCATGAACATGCTGCTTGGAACATAGAAAACAACTCCTCTTCTCTGTGTCCCACCTGTGGCCGTACATATCTATCACGGATAGGACTGTACAGCCACGAACAATCCCACCTCCAAAGATAAGATGATGGATCTGATTCGTCGTTTCGACATCCATCGAAGGGAGAGAGTGTGTGATGCTTGGTGTTACAATGAAGTTATATTTTGCATATAAATTTTCATATGCAGCTACAGCCTGTACTCTGGTAACAACTTGAAAGCACATGACAAGCAATTCTTACATGTTGTTTTCGCAGGTGATTCAGCGGCTTCTGTATACTCCTCCTATGACCCCAAGCTGTCTGAATCATTTTCATTGTCATTCATATTGTCTAGCAGTCCCTTCTTCAGGTCTTTGTAGCTCGATGCAAATCAAAGAAGTTCATCCTGACCTCTAGTGACGCTCTGTCAATTTCTGGTACTGCATTAACCATCAAACTTAGCTCCACGTTTTGTGGAAATGCCAAGATTTCAAAAAACCTGTCTGGGTCAAAGCAGGAAATCTGCTTATAGAGTTTTTCATGAGACGAGAATCTAGCTCGCATGCAGGAGGAAACAACATCAGTTACTGGATTATGGTATGAAACCTCAATTTCTCTTCTGGTCTGTGATACAGTACTTTCAGGTGCTGAGCGACTAGATCGGATGATTGAGAAGCTCTTAGGGACAGAAATGTTCACCTCTTCTACTTTCAAATTTGCATGAAAAACAAAATTAAATGCTGTTTCTAAAGTGCCACTAAAATCTCTTGAGATTTTTTCAACACTTTCAGTGGCTTTGTTATTCATGCGCCAAGCTTGCATGATATCCACGCCTGATGTCTGCAGATAATCTGATACTGATGTGGTAATGTCAAAAATTCGGATGAATGTAAATGCCATTAAGATGGTTTCAAATTTGTCCAAGTTTTCACTCATTTTCTGTGCTTCATAGCGATCTGATCCTTTAAAATCACGTGCTTCTATTACTTGCTGAAGGATGATCAGAAGGTCTGAATAGAATTCTGATGACTGATCTGTGCAGCTAACAAACAATTTTCGAAGTGCTCTACCTCTGCTTGACCACCTAGTTTGACCAATGCGCTCTAGTCTTAGGCGTTTCTTATTTCCTGGTTTTGTCTGCATATGCTCTTCCCAGACCTTTATCCTTTTGTAAGAATCATTGAAAAATGTAGATAGTTCAGTAAGCAGACCAAAAAGACTAACTGCTGCGACACATACACTGCTTACACCACTGATCACCAGACCCAGAACATGTGCATAGCACCAAGTATGGATGTGACATGAGCGAGCTGTTTTCATAAGTCAGATATCATTAGGGTTTAGCTGCCTGGTAAACTATAGCAAATCAATTTTATAGATACTATAATATAATTACAGGGTTACAGTACTACAGCAGTTTAGGTCTTTCTTGGTTGGTTGTTATGGCAACAGCTAGAAAGACAGTCTGATATTAGTGATAATGCTTACAAATGTACATATGCATACGTATTCTATTACTAATACATGTATATAAGCCTATAGAAACAGTAACATATAATGTAATATGAGACACACACACTGCGATGTGCAGCTGAGTTACCCGAGTCAGACTGCAGGTATCAGAATGCATAACGACATGCTTGATAAGTTTATTGGCAGCCAGCCGGACCCCTTGCAGTGCCGGGCCCTCGGGCATTGTCCGATGGCTCAGTCCACCCCTGGTCAGAGGGCAAGAAATTCGTACCCATATCGACTACATTGCTGCCACCACAAAGTACGAAGGTGTGTTACATAACGTACCCCTTGATCTCACAACTGAGGAACTCCAAGAAAGTTTGAAAGCACAGAATTGTCACCTTCACGAAGCGTTTACAATACCGTTCACGAGACACTCAAACATTGCAGAACTCCACAATAGATCTAGCCCATTTTTCTAAAACCGAATTACCAGCTGAGATTAAAATAGGATACATGTTGTTTAAATTTAAGCAGTACATCCCTAAACCAGTCAGATGCTTTTAAATCCAACAGATATGGCCACGTCGCAAATAATTGCAGAGGAAATGAACAATGTTCCAGCTGCGGCGGTGGAGACGGCTGGAAAACGTGTACCGCCTCCTACAAACCGTCCCCAAACTGTAAAGGCGAGCAATCTGCAACTGACAAGCATTGTCCACGATTCAAACGAGAGACTGAAGTTCTCCGCAACAAAACTACTTCCAAAGTTACTTACGCTAAAGCATGCAGACATTACACGTCCGCTAATATTGTCACTACACCGCGAGTAATGCAGCCTTCTGATTTTCCTCCCCTGCCAGCCTTACCTTGCGTTAGTCCTGTCGCTAACAGACCCCATTCTTAGTAAACAGGCCGTGAGGATCACTTACCCTGATAATGAATAAATGATTATAAACAGCGAAACAATATTTTCAATTTTTTTTTCAAGCCCACTTTTCAAAAAAAGATGCAATGCTTCTGGTGACCGGTTTTGCGCCACTTTCGCAAACCGCTAATCATTGTCAAATATGTTGCATCAAAACGTTTTGTTACAGTTGAGTTAACGTTTGCGTCGTCACAAGATTACGTCATAAATATAAATGATCCGTAGTAATAACAATGACTTCATCGATCATCCTTTATCTGAAGATTCTGTATCCGAACATGGGCCCCCCACTATCTAAATGCGGCGCTGCTCCAACTACAGTTGACCATGTACACTCAAGTTGATTCTACTTCAGGCTGCATTCAGCCGTAGCATGCAATCTCGCATAACCATAAGAGCCAATACCACATTTTAATTCTGGTATTCATTGACTAGCAAATGTGGCAAGTAAATCCGAACCCCCATTCCTTGATTTTACTAATAAAAACGAAGTTAAATTACATCAAATTTTTTCAATTTGTTCATTTCACATTTTGCCCTGCTACGTTGGCACAACTGAAACCAATGTAAACAACCTCATTGCCTTTCCACCGGAAAATTAACCTGGTACAAACGACCGCAGCCACGGTGGGCATTCGCTGGCAGTGCCCACCCAAATTTTGTTGTGCTCAGAACAATTTCTTTTATATTTAAGTTGATATTCATTTCACTCCGACTCTTTGCAAATCAAGCAAACTAAATTCAGCTCAAACTAAGGTGCTGAAAATGTTCGATTCCTAACTGCAATGGTAACAGACGTGATAAATTGGCACTGAGGGCCACCTGCATCAAAAACGTCAAGTTCAAGATTACCAAAACAAGGACACGTCAGTATGCAGGATACTTTTACTAAAGTGAAAACCGAAATTGGGCTGCACAAAATCCTCAACTGGGCCGCATGCGGCCCACGGGTTGGACACGGATGTTCTAGATGGAAAACCAATGAATTCAACAGAAGCGTTGTTTGTCAGAGTTTGGAAGGTGCCTAAAGCTCCTCTGAAAACGCTGCAAACTATTTCCGATAAGTACGTTCCCTGTTGACAAGGGTATGAAAACCTCAACATGCTTGTGAGAAAAACAATATTTTTCACACAAACAAATGGTTTGACAGCGTAACACAGTGCATGGAATTATGAACGGAGTCTCTGCATTTTGCCTCAAATTCATTTCAGTCAACATTGCAATTAGTTCCTTCAAAAACAATTCTGTTGTCTTGAAAGTAAAAATTAGTCGCTTCAAACGCTAACGAAGCTGCACACTTCTAGAGTTCGTCTTTTGAAGATGGAGGGTGTGGTGTTTTTATACGGTCCTTAAATTTTTCCTTCAGTTCTCTCACGATGTCATCGTCCGTCTGTCCATCCTATAAATAAAAGGCGTCGTTCAAGTTTCGAGCTCAGTCTAGATTTTGAAGCTCAGAATACACCAAATGTAAAAGGAAGTAAATTTAGTATACTAATATAATCAGTAGAAACAGAATTTTCGTTAAACTCTTCAAAAAAGTCCAGTCAACATCTAATGTCATTTATAATCACAAAGCGATTCTAAACGCTGCTTTAAATCAGACTCTACTGGCGGTAAAACCTACAAACGGATTAAAAAACTGTACAACGTTTCGATAGTTGATACAACTATCTTCGTCAGTGCAAACACGAAATGTTAAGACTCAAGAACGGACATCCTGAAATGTGAGCGCTCCAGGTGGCAACGTGCTGATAAGAACTCAGGAGGCGGGGAACGTCAGTCAAAAGATAGGACGTTAAAAACAATTATCACAAAAACCGAGCGGTGGACAGCAGAAGGGAAAATTATCCACACCTCCTGAATTCATATCGGCACGTTGCCACCGGGAGCACTCACATTTTACAGTATAACGCCCATGCTTGAATCTCTCAGCATTTTGTGTTCGCTTTGACGAAGATAGTTGCATCAACAACCGAAACGTTGTCCAGTTTCTAACCTCTTTTTATGTTTATACTGCCAGTAGAACCTGATTAAACTTTTTTTAAATCACGTCCTGGCGTCTCCGAAACCGAAAAAAGCTAGTCTGAAGTTTCAGTATTCCGGGATAAGGGCAATTACGACCACCAAAACGAGATTATGTCTGTTTTCGTAAAAACAAAAAGCAGTTTTGTGAAAGAATCAACAGCGGGCTTTCTTACATCAGCTTTGTAATCAACTTTTGCATCGTTGTACACCCCGATGCAAGCGTAGGATTTTTCGTAGCAGAGCCAAGTTTGAAAACTATCGCCGTTGTACTTCCCGAAACGCTTTTGGATGCCATCGTCATACAGATCTGCAAAGAAACGAAAATATGAAACCTGGAAGTGCAAGGAACAAATAGTTTTCATTTTGGAGTAACCTCTTATGGCCGCATTTTTCGACAATTATGAAATCTGCAATTACACGTAAAATTTTATTTCAAGATTTTATTAAAATTTATTTTTATCTTAAAATTTTATTTTCAAGATTTTTTTATTAAGAATTTTGCAGAAACAGATACACAAGACCTTGAATCTAGTGACAAGCATGAAACGATATTCTGTTAAAATTAACGACATTCAAAAACCGTTGAACCGTAAACATTTTCAAGCAGCACCGTGTTAACCAAAATCTTCAAAAGATTTTCTCAAGCTTGAACATAGAAGCCATTATGTGTGAATGTGTCGCAAACAGATAAACTTTTTTCCACTTACCAAACAAATGATTGCACGTTTTCAGCTTTTTCCACACCTTCTCGCCGTCATCCACGAAATACCGGGACTTGCACGCTTCGTCGTAATCGGTGTTTTTCGGATTTTGTGTTTTGAATTTTTTCAAAGCTTCAGCAAAAAGCAAATATTTTTGCAAAGGAGCTATCAGTTTACCAAAGGTTAGTTGGCAGCTGTGCTGCTGCATGCACCACACTCTCGAGATAAAACAAACTTAGCGCATTATATTGCGCTGCATGATAATGCGCTAACATGAGAAACAACGTGTTTCTGGATACAGCTTTAATAGGTTTTGTGATGCTAAATGGTTTCAGTCATGGTGTTACAATGATATTAACACGAACAAAGAAAATGTTCGAATAAAACCCAGATTCCATTTTTTGAAATGAAAAGTGAAAAATTACAATAATTGTTCTGTAAGTTTTCACAGAAATCCTTCAAGATTAGCTTATTTCAAATTACGAAAAAATAAAAGTGAAACAATAATTAAATAGCCCTCTTTCAACCTCAATAGTTATGAAAAGATTACCACTTCCATATCAGTCAGTGTTTTCAAATCTTGTGTCTATTTTTCTGTACGCACGTCAAAAATATTAATTTTTCTAAAACGAAAGATATAAATCATACACCTTGTGGTTAAATCTTTTCAATACAAAATAGACAAAAAATATTTTTTCTATATAACAGTGGACCACTTTTAAAATATTACCGTCGCTCACCTTGCACTGTCGCTTTGCATCCTTTGCAGTAATCATCTGAAAAAAATGAAAGCTTAATAAATTTTTTCTCAATGATTGCTCAAAAATTAAAGACAAAATCTTTCCAGCACGCTTCTTTGACGAAATAATAATATGTTATACGACTGGATTGTGGATAGAGAAGCGCTTTCGCAAGATTTCTCGATTGAAAATCATGAAACTATTCAGCTTGGTTTTTCTCCTATTCCTATATTGAGCGGTTCATTGCCTTTCTTGCTCGCAAAAGTTTTAATAGATACTTCACGCAGCCCAATGATATCAAAGTATGCTAGAACTCCTTTATCGTACAAAGCAGCAATATTGAAATGCTTTTCCAAAAGCTTTCAAGATGATTTTGTATATATCTGCTGTATTTTGAAAGAGGTATTCCAGATTCTGCAATTAGCGTCGAAACCATTTGGTAGTCCAATTGTTACTTCATTACAATGTACTTAGTTATATTTTTGTTTGCTGTTCAACAATAAAGAAAGATGCTGTCTCAATACACATGATATTGTCAACTTAATCGCGCGTTCCACATTACTTCAATTTTTCCGCTCGTTTCATTTGAACGAAAACCAGTTTTTTTCTCGATGTTTTCAATGTTTTGCAACAAACGTACGCATCATAAAGCAAACAGACATGGGCGTCCGCAGATATTTTTCCAGGCGGACCACCTTGATAATTTGCTTGCCCTTTTCAGGNTGCTGACGATGCAATGCAAATGGACGTTCACAAAATGCTTCACCATACTACACTAACAAAAATGTCCTTTGATACGGCAANAGTTACAAAAATTGCGCATCGTTGGTCATCCTGCAATGATGTGTTTAATTTATTATCATACCGTGGTATTTTGTCCAACATTAAACTTAGGCCTGGTAACCACACTCAGACACAATGCAGCGAATCTGAGAAGACTTTTTCTGCACAGTGCAGGTGCATCAGAAATGTTAAAAAGTTTGCCATCTTACCTTGTTTCAAATCATCTGGTAATCGAAGTTCTGCGTTTGCTATTTTTGGATGGACGCTTAAATAGACTGCGACCAGAGAAATAAGGGATATTGAGTACCGTCTCATGGCTGACTTCCTGTTTGATAAGACAGACAAGCATTAAGGCTGAAACAAAAACTCGGTTCAAAAAATTTTTGAAAGCTTCTTTTGAGTATTCGTTTCAATTCAATGCAACTGTTTTTGTCATGTAATTACATTTTTCTTTCACGTTCCCAGAGAATGGAACATTTGTCTAATTTACGTTGGGCTCCGTAACTGATGTCGAATGTTGGAATTCATAGGTACTTACAACATAACAATACAATCACGCGGGCTTTCAGGCAGTTTCTTCAACGTTCTTATGGAATTGAAAAACTATAAACAATCCAAGCATGTACGTTAATATCACTGAACATTTTAGGAAAATGATCTTTCCACGCACTCGATTTTCAAACACGTTTTCGCCTCATGCGCTTGTCTGCTCAGTTTATGTCACATACAATAGCCACGTCACCCCTTTGCCGAGAGTGTTGCAATTTCGGTGGGGAGGTTCAAATGCTTTTTTGTGAAAACGTCTAATACATTTCCATTCCGTTGCCTTCTAAGCATGAGAGTGCAAGATAGGTTCTGTGGAGAGAAAATCCCCGAGCTCAGAAACATTTGTCAAAATTTGACAAAAAAAGCAGCTTTTATTAAATTTCACGGTAAAAAATGCCTGTTGGGAAAATGTTCAAGGCAGACAAGGTTGCAACAACTAGGGAATTAAAAGCGCAACATTGGAAATAATGGACTTGATACTTCGAAAAGCGTGAGATACAGCCTTGTAGGGCAATTCTGATTCGTAAATCAACGAAACTGGTTTTCGTTGCTCTTCACTTTATTGTTTAGGAAAGATGTGATTTTTCAGACAGTTCAGATGCACTTTCGATGAGAAATCTTACTTACAATCCTGGTCAAAAACGGGGGCGAAGGCGTGGTTGTTTAAGGAAAACTGCTTCAAACCCCACATAATTCTTCCGTAAGCCCACAATTCCAATAAACACCATTCAGGTTTACATCGAGCTGGAGAATTATTTCTATCCCTGCGATTTGTCATTTCTTTCTATCCGTTGAATTGTTTCTATCCCTGCGATTCGTCACGTCCGCCCGATACCTGACGCGCACCGGTCACTGCTCAATGCTCGGTTCGACTTCAATTCAACAATAGGATGAACAGGCGGGTAGCTCCATATTAAACTCCAGAACATTCTGCATTTTTTCTCAAACAGAAGCTAGATTGAGTCTTGTTTGCGAGTGCACGCCGTGCGCTTGAAAAGAAGCCTTAGTTACAAACGCAGGATGGGCATCATAAAAATACTAACTCTCTTACCCGTTGCGGAGTTACACGAAATCGGCACCTGCTGTGTACCAGTTAACGCACAATCTGAAATACACTGAAAGTAAATGAACCATTACTGAACGAAACTATTGGCAAATTCGCATTCTGTCAGCAATACCATAAGACAAAATCACGGACAGAACTAAATCTTGGTCAAGTACTTCGCAAGCAAGGAAGGCACTAACTTGTCTCTTTGTACCAGGGGCGGGTCCAGGAGGCGCGATGTCCCTCCCTAAAACCTACCAATGTAACTTTATTCACCATGACTTTGTACAATTTGGAAAATAACCATCGCGATCATAAGGCCATTTTGCCATCCATTGTTTTGTCACAGTAGTATTGTGAAGAATAGTTCATCCCTCTTGCAGTAGTGAACCCGAAATAAGACTTGCGTGCCAAATATTACTGCAGTCGACCCCACCCCAAAGTTACTGGCTGGATCCGTCACTGATTTGTACAAATGAACATGCAGATTTTGACGTACATAACGCGAATGATTACAAGCTACAGCAGACTTTTCATTTTGCCAAGAAAACGCTTTAAGAAATTGCATCAGCCAGCAACTGAAACACCTGACAAATTCACTATTTCAACTTCTCTACGAGGAATGTAATATTTCATATTGAAATATTTAACCTCTACACTTTAAACTGCACAATTTCGGCAGAACTTGAGTCGAAACCACAAACGGCTCGCGTTCCTTATTTTGCTGTCATGACAAAGTAGACAAAGGTACAGTAGCTGATAAATCTGCAACCTACCTTGCCACTGCGTCCTTTCAACAAGTGGTGCGATTCCCATTCTCTGAACGGCGATGTTCGATTCTTTTGCTGTGGTTACATTCTTCCATTGTTTATAACAGAACAATAGATCGCGTTCGGCGTCTGTTTTCTGTTCTTCGGCTCAACCACGGGCTGCAGTAATTTTGTCTCAAACCAAACTTACAAAACTTTCCGCTTCGCCGGCGTTGCGCAACCAAATGCTCTAAAACTACGCAGAGCTCGAAAATATGTTGCTGTAATACGCGCTGCTTATTTAAAAGATGTTCGCTAGAAGGCAACACAAGCAAGGAAATTGATTTCATACAATGTGAATGGGATATTTTTTGTTAGGCTGCTTTGCAAAAACTGAAACTTTCATCACAGGAAACATCCTATACTCTTGTAATTACCACAAAATGACTAGGTCGCTGAGATTTTTAAAATCTCTAGCTATGATAGAACCACCAACACTTCTAACATCAATTAGACTGAAAGTCCCTAACTCACTTACAGCCTTCGCAACAGGCTGAAATTTGGAAGCCTTTGCTTCGTATAAGAAATAACAACGCAACAACAATGTGACTTCATTCAAAGCATTGACTAATGCTTATTTAATTCTCATGTGCTTGATGGTCCCAGTGACAATAAGTAATCATGCTACAATGACGATTTTGGTCGTATCAGTAACTTTAATAATTTAGATTGTAGAGGTTTGTGTGATCTTGTAACTAAAAGTATCCCAGCAATCTGACTCAAGATAAATAACCAAAATGTCATGACATTATCCATGTGATTATCCGTTTTGATGGAGATGGATACTGATAAGTATGTTTCCCCTTTGAAGAGATACAACGAAAATATCATGTTGGGACACTTAAGCCACCAGACTATGCCGTATTTTGTATTTTTTAGTTTTTGACTGCGAAACTTCAAACACTTTCGCTAACGCTTTCATGCGATTTTGTGCTTGGAGTTTTTTCAAATTCGTTTTGTGCGAATTTCACCCACATGACAATTAGTATCAGTTTGCTACATACCTTCAAAAGAAAATTGTGACATTAAGGCAGTGAATCTTTAGTTCAACACGCAAGCGGGTCTGCCACCATCAGTTCTTTGTTCAGTTTTGTCAACAAGAAACTACTGTGTTTATTTCAAAAACTCAATATTTAAAAAAGTTCTTAGTCAAAACGCGTGTTCAAAGGCTGCATTGAAACACAAAAACAGAGCTTATCTTTTTACGCTGCATAACGCAATGTGTTGGTGTGGTTACAAATGCGTAACAAAAAATGCGCAACTAAAAATATAATTTGCAGTTTCCTATAAAAACAAATGTGAAGTCAATTTTGCAATATAAAGTCTATAAAGTCTAAGTTCTTGTGCGATGTATCCACTTAAATTGCTGACAAGATAAAAAAGCTTGCTTAAAGAGTAAACGGCTTTGTTGAAAGTGGTGTCCAGCTAGCAGTGACTTGTTTGATCTTTTCTTGGTTGAAAGTCATAAGAAACCGGATAATAAAAGAGGCCGCAGAATTAGAAGAATTAAATAGTAAGTTTGGGTGAACCGATTTTGTTTTAGGGAGAAATCATCCACAAATGTTTCTTATTAGGTATTGTCTCAGGTGACGCAAAAATATTTCTGATATTTTTTTAGGTACAACCACATTTTAGTTACGAAAATAATGCTGAGAAAAGGCCATTGCAAGATTTGCATTTTAGTAAACGGCGGAAACAGTTGGAGATGTCAGTAGTGGGGTAATCGCATTTTTTCAAACCTCTTTTTTTCAATTTTTTTTTTGAAAAGAATTTTGCTCAATTCCCTTTTATTATGTTATTATTAATGATGTTAATCTATAATATTATGATACTTATCATCTTAATGCTATTTTCAAAACAGGCCCGCAGGCGACCAACATGGTCATCG
>JGI24022J15233_10006174_pt1 | contig 12919 bp, 13 predicted proteins | sample Ectturendosymbi2_FD_15233 | JGI IMG/M metagenome (IMG submission 15233)
GCTGTATCCCACCTAATGGTGATATAAACGTTATTTCAAGACCATCGCAAAATTCCACTTTAACAACGCTGACGTGCTACAAAACATTGTATAACTTACCCGTGTCTACAGCATCAGCCGTTTCTTAATTCAGTGCTCGTCAAACTTTCGTTATGGAGGCCCAATACGCCTTTTCAGTCGCAAGCAAAGACCCATGCTTATTTTTGATGCCCAATTTCAAACTTCTGCAGTATGCTATGTTAATGTCATGAACTGTATAGTGACAAAAGCAATGCTTAGTTAACGTCAAAAAATCAATTTTGCGTAGCTGTTCCAGTAGCCTACGTTTTAGCCCAGGCAACCACAGCATAGGTGTTGCGGGGCCCAACAAAAAGTGCTAAATTGCCCACAATTGGGCCGAGACCCGCAGTTTGTCGACCAGTACCTTAAATGAACATCAGATATTTTTGTTTTTGTTCAGCTAAATGCGTGAATATGCCGGTGATACACGCTTCATGCCTTGAAGCTCAAGCTTTGAAAGTTAAAAGTCCTTTTTTTTATGCAATTAGGCCATAGACACTGTTTAGCAACAGCAGCATTTATTTTAGATATTTATTTGTAATGATTACACATGCACTGTAATGGTTCCACTTCANTCACAATTATGTGGAGCCTTAACGTTTTCATCAATGATTTCACATTACCNTGCCTGCGAGTAAAAAAGTTTTGTCAAGTAATCAGAGTCTGTCCTGCACATAGTCTGAAGCAGTGCCGGGTTAAGGTAGCGCGGGGCCTGTAGCATTTCAAGAACGCGGGGCCCCAAGTTAAAAAAACACATCAACACCTGCTAAATCATAAAGTGTGTGGGCAAGGCATCCCTGCTACTAGCTTTACTCTCTGCATGCTCTCTTCAATTCGCATCGTGACATGGCAGTCTGAGTGTATTGCATGATGAACGCCAGTGTTGCCAGATGGTTGTGACTAAATCTGCTAAATGGGTCACAAACAAACCTGCTAGATTCTGCTAAAAGTCTTGTCACAAAAGTTCAGCTAAAACCTGCTAAAAGCATTGAATTTGTGTATAGAATCTGTTATTTTTTCGATGATTAAAATAAACGTATGAAGTTATGCAATATTAGTTTTTCGTCTTGCACTCGCTCTCAATGAGCATGGGCTGAAAATGCCGATCTTGGCCAGCACACTTTTTGACCGACAAACTTCTGTAAGTCAACATTTTGAGCAACGTAACTGCAACGTACCTCGTTTATTGAATGACGCAAAGTTCTTGACCATGCATCTACGTCCAACCCGCGGCCCAATCAAAGGTTTTGTGCGGCCCAGTTTAGGTTTTCGCTGCAGTAAAAGTATCCTATACTCTAACAACCCGTCCTTGTTTTGATAATCTTGAATTCGACATTTCTTATGCAAGGGGTCTTCAGTGCCACTTTAATCTTTAACACGTCTGTCACCATTGCAGTTAGGATTCGAAAACATTTCCTTTGGCTTAGCTCAATATGAGCCATTAAATGTGCGGCCCTCATAAATATGTCATCCAATGTGCGGCCCTGGTTTAAGTAGTGACATAATTTTTGGGTTAGTAAGCCATTTTGGTTGGACATAGCTGTTCTTGACGATCTGTATCAAATGGTTGCATGTTTTTATACAGTAATACAATGTTCAGCGATAAACAACCTGAGCATAGCTTAAGCCCTACAATTTTTAAGTCTGGTCGTTGCAACTTAAAACTGTGTTACATTTGGGTGCATGCAAAAAGTTCTTTAGTCTAATCTGAGTGCTTTTGCTACCGGTTACGCTTTTCAAACTCACAATGTTTCGCTATGATTGCATTAGTGCAAACTTCGCAAAAGGCTTTTCTTGAATCAGCAGGATAGGCAGCAAGCACCGAATCAAATTTGAAGTTCTGAATCTTGCAACCATATGTGTCAACTTTTGGCAGCTTTGGTTTGTCAGGAATTTTTTTTACCAGACATTATTATTTAACGTAACTGAACCACTCAGAGAAATGTCGTGGGATAAAAACATTCTGCTAATGTTGTGTGTTTAACCTAACGCGCTCACTAAACACACAAGCAAATCGTTTAGGCTTCACCAAGCCATCTAATCACTTGTTATTATGGTACTTGAAGCAGCTTCGTTGCACAATAATAAAAATTCCACATAATTGCAGGCAGTTGTTTATGCTTTGTCCTGGTGTTACATCATTAACAACGTTAGAAAACATAGGAGTACATTTTTAATGAAGAAAGTGTGAAAGTTTTCATCTTAAAAACTGTTGAAACAGGTTTTTGGTCGGGAATTTGTTACCTGCTAAACCTGCGAATCGGTTAGTTAAATCCTGCTAGAAAATCAGCTAGTTGGTAGATTGAAAATTTTACAATTAACAGTGAGAAAAAGCAGCAAATAATCTAAAATGGCAACACTGCTGACCGCAATCTTAGGCCTTTTGTTACGTAACTGTAAAAAAAGATTCAAACAAGAAATTCTGGACACAGACAGCGTTCAATTGAAAACCCTTGCTTACCACATATGGCAAATGTAGCAAAATACTGACTTCTTAGACAAAAAAGATCGTATACATAATGTAATAAAGGAGATATTCTGTATTGCAGAAGACCGCGGGGCTCCCAAAAGTGCGGGGCCTGTAGCAGTGTAGAAATTGCTACATTTGCTACTATCCGGCACTGGTCTGAAGGTGTTAGAACTTTCACCTGATGTTAATGCCAGTTTCCTATTCTACACTAAATTTGAAATCATTCACCTGCCACGGGAAGAGTCAGCAGTAAGATCTAACGTAAGATGCTTTTGTAAGTGCTGAGGGTATTGACACTGCGATTACTTATAAATAGAAATTTCATTGTTGAGACTTGGATGTTGTTTGCCTCCCCCCCATCACAATTCCAGGCTACGCGCCTGTATTAAACCTAATACAAGTGTTTTGGCAAATTGGTACCTCACAAACAGCTGCGAAAACGTTACACCTCGTTTTGATTTCGGTTAGTGATTGCAAGCGCTTGGAGACACGTTCCCCCTGGCTACGTGCCTGGTTTAATAAATTCAAGTAAACTCATTGTATGTGTGCATTTAAAAGCTTGTACTTAATGTATGTGTGCATTTTAAAACGCTTGTATTGGGTTTAATAAAATTTGTTGAACTCATTGTATAGGTGATTCAAAAGGCTGGTGATATTGGGTTTAATAAAATTCCATAAAATAATTGTGTGTGTGTGTGCATTTGAAACGCTTTTGATGGGTATAATAAAATTCGATGAACGCATTGCATGTGTCCATTTAAAATGTCGGTATTTAGTTTTAAAAAATTCAATAAACTGTCGTTGTTCCACAAACTGTCGTTTTCGATGAATTGTCGTTCAATGAACTGTCGCTTCACGGTATTTATACTCCATCATAGATAAGGTGTCGCTCAGTGCGTTTCATGGATAGTGGGACACACGGCCGGATTAAGGGGGGCCAACGGGAGCACTTTCCCCGAGCCCTCCGCTCCAAGGGGACCCGCCGTGATGACAAATATTTGTTTTGAATGAAATACTCGTTTGAAAGATTGTGATTCACAAGCGATACAAGAATACAAATATATTCAGATCTTGCATTAAGTATATCAGTGAGGTCCAACTACAGGCCCGCGGACCGTATGTGGCCCGCCACAGCTTTTTCAGTGGCCCGCGAAAGCATTCAGGAAAAAACTTAATCTGAAATTTGTTAAAGCGTGTGAGGTTACATTTGTCTTACTGAATTGCTTGCGCTGGATAAAGTGGATTTGCACAAGAACAATGCCTTTTCTGTGTAAAATTTTGTTTTACCGATTTTATTTTACGATCAAATTAGAAGGCAGGGCCGCCGCTAACCTTCCGCTGGGACACATGTCTGGATCACCTCTGTTTTTTTGGTGCCCCAGCTTTCGTTGTCTTGAAGAGCACATCTGGCACTATGAACTCAGTACCGCCAAATAAATCTGTCTCTCTATCCGCTAATCGCGGCCTTTTCTCAAAGTGGCCCTTCAGCCAAATTGATTGCCCATCACTGCAATAAGTTATTTTAATTAGAACAGGCATAACATCTTTCAGTCAAAAGTGTACAATATTAACGGTGTTGGAGACTGCAGAGAGCTTCCGAAAATTAGTTAGCGACAAAAGATTTTTCAAACAGAAAGATTTCGCACTGAACTCGCACTCGATGTTTACACATACATGTGCGTGAGTAAATTTTCTGCGATGAAGCAAGTCAAATCTGAAAACAGCAATCGAATGGCAGACGAAACACTGGACGATACCACTAGCACTGGTATTGATAAAGGAACGATATTGTCAGGGAAGCCTCGACCACAGGCATCCCACTGATAGAGATTGGCAGTAAATTGCTATGTGCTATTGTGTAATAATTTCAATAACACACTCACGTTCCCTTAATGCTGCACCAGGCCCGTAACCAGGTTGGCGAAGCTACCCTAGAAAAATTTTCGCCCCCCATGGAAAAATGTGTTGGACATAGTTTTAAACTATTGGACACAGTTCAAAAAAACTCTTCCCATATGGTAGGGCGCGTAAGGGCACGCGCACCCTGGAAATTTATTGACGCCCCTCTGTGGTGGCGCGCCCCCCGGATAAGAACCACTGGTGCATAATATCAATGATCCTGTAACTTCTTGTGCCGTCCTGAGCAGTACTCCGCAATATTTCTTCACTTACGGCACACTTAACAACTTCCCAGAGTTTTGCGGCACACCTCGACCACTCTGTAAAAAATACACTTCATGGTTTATTGTTTGTGAAAACTTCAATAATTCTGACCTCACAAAAACACCACAAATGTTCAGTGGAAGTTTAGCTAGGGTTTAAGTTACCGAACTGTGATGCTCATATTTTCAGACAACGTCACGCCGATTGTGGAGCACTGGTCTCGGGCAGGGGAGGCAAAATCGGCCCGCGGGCCAAATGTGGCCCGCCACAACGTTTTCAGTGGCCCGCACAAGCATTCAGGAAAATCGTTAAATCTGAAAGTTCCTCCAACTTCTCATAGTAAATGTTACTGCTGTGGCTATAAACCGAATGTTGCTTCTACTTCCATTAAGAAGGTACGGCCCTCCGTCATCGCGGCCTTCTAAGTGGACCCCGAGCAAAATTAATTGCCCACCCCAAGTCTACAGGTAGCCAAGCCGAACTGCGACTCTTTGTTTCGTCATAAAGGGTAACGTATGGTGGAAACGCATTTTTCTTCCGATAGCTACTATCCTTGTGTCACATCAAAAACGTATAAATGCTAGCCAAGCCATTTACAGCACATGCTGTTGCGTGGTCCGTCAGAAAACGTTTCAATCAGTTGATTTGTAGAACGAAAGAGCAGAAATCATGATTGCAGTGTTTAGCTAGCGCGGTGCCGAAATCTGTAATGCCTTCAGGAGCTAAAAAGCGCAAAGTTTCTAAGGAGGAAATGCGCAAGAATCTGGCAGTGTTAACTAAAACCCCACGACTGAATCACTTATTTTTCAGCAAAACTTTCAAGCAGCAACGTCAAACTAGTGTGGGTTTAACCAGAGCACCTGAAAATGTAGGTGAAAATCACGACATAAGCTTCGAAGTACCTTTCACGCTCAGCCTGGCTGGCCATATTGACATGTTATTTTTCTGGTGTTTTTTTGTGTTTCTGGTTTCTGCTTATTGTTCGGGTGAATGTTGTTTCCTGCCGAGTGTCAGTCTCTCGCCTGTGAAATATTTTTTCATATTTAGTTTATTCTATCCTCTCGCAGCTAACTGTATAGGTACAGTTGAGTAAGTACAGTCTCGACTACCGGAAAAAGCAAGCGAAAACGTTGCGAATCAGCGAAAACGTAATTTTTACAAAATATGAGGTCATTAAATACGTCATAGAGGCCCTACAGTGAAAATTGCCTCGGGCCCCCTACCCTTTAATCCGTCTCTGGTGGGACATGTGCAAAATGATCTGTACACAAAGGAGCAAGGGCGTCAAAGGTTTTTTCCCGGTTAGGCAAGAGTGGATTTTGCCAGGTGGTGGCCATACGCATTTTTCCAGGAGTGGGTCAACAGTGGTGAAATTTCTTTTTACCCACTCGAAACTAAGAGACAAACATTTTTTTACTAAAATGTTAATTAGAAAATATGAAATTTCGAAATCCAGGGGGCAGCTTGTCACGTTTTTTCGTTTGATGTTTTGTATCCTAAGTTATGATATCTTATCTTTGCTGTCTGATCATATGAAGCATGTTAGTTTCGTTTAAAACACGGCCACATGGCCTGACGTACCTGCGGTAGGTACCAGGCCAGAGAGGCATGGGCGTCCGCAGAAATTTTTCCAGGGGGGGCAACGTCAACATTTTGCTTACTCTCTTCAGGTTGCAGGCGATCCAATACCAATGTACGTTCAATAACACCTTACCCTTTCTACATTACAAAGAAAGTGCCCACGTTACGGCAACAATCAAAAAAGGCGCTTTGTTGACGGCAATAACAAGGTATATTACGATAACTCACACAAGGCTATTTGCAGATTTTCAAAGCAGGGTACTTCTTTTTGAAGAAGCATTGCCATGGTCTTTAACGAAAGAAGCATTGTCATGGTCTTTAACGAAAGAAGCATTGCCATGGTCTTTAACGAAAGAAGCATTGCCATGGTCTTTAACGAAAGAAGCACTGCCGCGGTCTTTAACGAAAGAAGCACTGCCGCGGTCTTTAACGAAAGAAGCACTGCCACGGTCTTTAACAAGACCCCAAATTATGACTTCATTTTACCTAGCACGGCTTGTCATCGCCACTTCGAAACAAGAGTTGCAAACGCCTGGGTTCACTTCCAAAGCGATCAACTACCCTTTCAACAAAACTTTGTTTGTCTTTGCTAATTTTTTCACGGTGAACGCTCATCATGCATAAACCGGACAAGCGTTCATCTGACATTGTCGATGGAAGCCAGGTTTTCACTCTTCGCAAAGTACTAAACGATCTCTCTGCGGTGCAGGTCGTTACTGGAAGAGTTAGAGCAATACAAATTGCATGACGGACAGCTGGAAACAANTCAGCGTGCTTGAGCATTCCGTGAAGTTCTCTCCAACTCCACTGTGTAGCTCCTGTNTTTCTCTCCACATTTCGAACCATGTTGCAGCTGCAGCTTCTAAATTTTCAACATTGTACAGCGTCTTCACATCTTCAACATGCTTCATGTATTCTTTCTCGTTCATTTGAATCATGTGCTTTGGATAAAGCAAGAAAAGGCTGAAACACTGCTTACTTTCAGCAGAAAACCGGCTTTCCAGTGAATAAATTACCGAATCTAAATAAGGCACAAATATCGACTTGCAAAAATATTTTTCCACTGTTGGTGTGCAAACATTTGCACGAAATGCTTGGCGTGAACATTGCCGTGGAAGACGTAGATCGAAAGACAATCTTTCGGCTAATTTCTTAACTTTTGTGAAGATATCTTTGAATCGCTCTTCTGCGTTCTGGCGGTGACAACGGAACACCGGTAGCAAGTCTTGGATATGATTGCACACCTTTAAAATGTCAAGCTGAACAGCTTGAAGTTCTTGGGTAACCGGCTCTAGGCGCGCTGAGCAGCTTGAAATTATAACCAAACTAACAAGAAACGTTGCAGAACTAAGAACATTTCAGCTGATGGGCCTCCTGTCCAGTTTTACCTGTGTTTTTGGTAGCCAATATGCACAATTGATGGAATATTTCTTCGAAGTTGGCATGAACAACCCGTATGCTTTTGTACTTTGCAGTCCATCGAGTGACGCACAACAAAGGCACATTTGGAACACATCTTCTCTTTGGACTATCTCTAAACAGTTTATAATAGCTTTTATGACACCAATAGAATTTCCAATTTCTGGAACTGAATTCAGGTCGTTTATTGCCACATTTAGTCTGTGTACAGCACAGTGCACAAACACTGCTTTCAGGTACCTTCTTTTAATTTTGGCTTGACCCCACCTTTTCCTGCCATCATTGAGCCCTCACCGCGTAAAAGCGCTTGTAAACATGGCCTTGCCTACAACAGTTACTGAAATACGAAGCTTTTTAAGCTCATAAACAAGCTCCTAAACGAAGCTCATAAACGCCTTCATCATCGCATAGGATCAGATTCACAGCTCGTGCTTGTGTGTTACAGAGTGAGAGACACGTCAACACAACCATCGTAACCTTGACCGAGCGTGCGATCTAAATTTAAACGAAAATTTTCAAGTTGCTGGACTGTAGCGTTTGCAACAGACTCAGCGTCCAGTTCATTCAGCACTGCAAAGCCCACGAACTCTTCACGAACCAAATTATCTGGCTTGGTTGTGTCGACAAACCTCACTCCAAGTGATAGCTGCTCCTTTCCGGATATATCCGAACTTTCATCCGCAAGTACTGAAAATCCACAGAAATCGTTAACTGCTTGAACAATGTCCTCACGCAGAATTTCTTTACATAAAGTGAGTAACTGGTGTTCTACTTGGACAGACGTGTATCGAGCATTTGCTGGAACCTCTTCAATGTGTCTTTGTAGAGTTGCGTCTCCACATTCGATGCGAAACATAAGTCCTTCATATTTCCTGTTGTGCTTGATTTTCCTCGCAAAGCCAAATCGTGAGTGGCACAGAATACAATCGTAGAATCTACACCATATAATTTCTTCCTGTTTTCTTGCACTTGCCGTTTCAAAGCGGAATCGATTTGACATACGAAGCGTTTACCAACATTGCTTCTGATATTCACAAACTGCTTTGAATCAATGTCTATGGAAAGAAGTCCTTTCTCAGCAAAGAATCAGACACTTTAAGATCTTACAGAGTATACATTTCGCCTACGTTGTAGGCATCATCAGCTCTTATTCAAATAGAAACTGCTTTGAATCAGTGTGAGCATCTCTGTGCCATTTTCTAGAAATATGGTTTCTCGCACTACCGTGAAAGTCTTTATACTTTGTGAAGGGTGTCAAAATAAAGGCACCCTGCGATCCACGGTGAACAGGTTGTGGGAAAATTACACAATACTTACACAGAGCTCCTTTCAACGCAGGGGAGTATGCAAGCCAGGGTGAATACTGGTTTAACTACACGTTCCGGAAAGAACGTGCTCCATTTGTATCCTTTTTGAAATCATACTCAGCTGGAGGTATATACGAGTTTTCCAAAAGGATGTGCTTTCTGTCATCTGGTCTCGCTTTTGCTGAATTGACATATAATCCAATATCGTTATCAATGCGAACTGCAGACATCTGAGTCTGAATTTGACTTTATAGTTAAACTATCCACAATCAGCTCTCTTTAGTCAGTACCGGTTGGACTTCACTTCTCAATCTTTTATCTGAAATTTTTTCTGCACTTCGGCTATCAGAAATGATTTTTCTTTTCATAAACTGCCCAATATCCATTGTTCCGACCACTTTCTACAAATAAGTTATAATTTAGAAATAGTCAACGGCCAGAAAAATAAAGTGGTGGATAAACGAAAATTAGTGACTCTTGCAAAACTGCTTTAAAGCAATGAGAATTAGATCTGCATTTTGACGCGACTATCGGACAACTTTACTGTAGAACACCGCGCAGGCTTAAAAATTGAGCAGATGAAGTATGAAAACTCTCCATCGCAAGTATAGCTTTGCACTCAGTACTCACTCACAAGTCAGAACTAAACTTATTCCCACAAGCCTGCATAAACGTATTCTAACAAATCACGTAGTTTTATACTGTGTGCAAAGAAACTTGCATATAAGCGTAGTTTGAGCAATTCACTCAGGCACATTGATCACACTCTTGTCAGCAGTCACTGTTTCGCTGAATTACCTGCTATGATGTCTGCGTTCAACAGTCACATGCGGCAAAACACCTACTACCGTAACGTGAATAAATGCTTTGAACATTTGTTGCCATGTCATTGTTGCGCAATAAAGAGCAACAGTAGAACAATTCACTCGCAAGTTCGCAACCTGCATCTGTAGGCAAGGGAGCTGACATGAATGAACTTCAAGCTCTTCACTGCATGACACCAGAACAGTGAACCTGGCTTTTGTGCAGTGTGAGTGTCATACCGGCAAATAAACTGTCATTGCAACAATTAAATCAATTAATCGGAATTAAGCTGCTGACTTCAGGTTTTCTGAATATTTTTGGTTCTTAGTCCCAATTTCCAGGGGGGGGCAAATGCCCGATTTGCCTCCCCCCTGCGGACGCCCATGCAGAGATGGTGTAGTAACTCATGGATTTATTCGGTGTTACGGAGATGTTCATGGAACCAGGGCCGGCCTTAAGCCGATGCAACCGATGCGGCTGCATTGGACCCCGCGCCATGGTGTTTGGGCAGGTTGGTTATTGTCAGATACTCTTTGCCCCGATAATTGTAGAAAGGCTTATAAACTTCATTGTTAGCAGATAAGTATTTCGTTTGAATGAACGATAAACTTTCTCTAATTACTATCGAACGCTATTGAACATGCTCAATTCTCATGCTGAGCGTTATATCTGCGCTCCACCACGTCCCACTCTTCATGGATAGAATTTGGTTGTTACTAATGGCAGTTGAGACTGAAGTAGTCCTGCAGCTACTGCAAACAAGGTGTGTAGTGATTCGGAAATTAACAGGTCAAGACGAGTGTATTAAATTTGATGGCAGTTCTGCTAACGTGACGTATTTCAGTATTTGAAAGATTCTTCTGTTTTGGAAAGTTTTTGGTTGGTTGCGGGTAATCTGCATTTTAACAAAGGCTCGCAGTTTTGCTTCATGGAAGATTTAGACACAAACTAAATACTTCATTTTGACACAATAAAATTAAATGTACCACATTGAAACCAAACGACAGAAGATGAGGTGTTGCTGGTCTTGTGGACACTAAAGGTCTCATGCAAACCAGGGAAAATTTTTGTGAAATGCTCACACTGAAATTTGCCTCCTTTTCTTTGTCCACAATTGTTCGGCCTTATTTGTCGATCGTGCAAGTACTTTTATCATTTGTTGGCCACATCGAACTTTCATTGTGATTTGCCTATTTGCGATGGTAAATAGGTAGAAAAACCACCACTTCAAAGTCCATGCAGGTTCATAAACGTAAAGGACACTTAATGAAGTTGAAATTGAAAAAATGGTTGAAATTTTAGTAAATAGTACTAATTGTGTGCTGTGACTGCCAACACTGTAATAAACAACATGTTTAGGAATTATTTTGTACGTTTTGCTAAAAATAGCGGCCTCATAAAATTTCTTGGTGTTCCCTTAAACCAAACCTTGAAAAAACCCTGTACGTATAAATATTTGGGAATAAATAATATGCAAATATATTTTTCCCTTCTATTGCTTACCTCAAATGTACCCCTTCAGATAGTCAAACGTACCCCCATTTGGGGCGACAGCGCCTTACGCTCATAGATGTAGATTAGGAAAAACTTGCCGCCATCTGGCAAAACACACTGAGCGGCTATCTACAGCCTGGTGGAATGATTAATGGGTTTTACGCGATCATGACGATGTTTGGTCAACGATTCAATGTTTGCAGTCAATTTTGGGGGGACGGCGCCTTACGCTCATACGTGGCTACGCGTCTTGCAACAACGATAGCTACGTGGTTTTAATTTTTGTGTTGCAATAGCAAATCCGTAAACAGCCCACGCCGACCACGAAAAGACAAATTTTGGCATAGTTCGCAAAATCTGCAACCGACAGCAAAATATGTAGCTTATTGGTTAGATCCTTCCGCTTACATCAGATAAATTTGAGCAGAAAAGCAAAAGGCAATCTTCTGGTGCAGATTTCCACTATTTTACTGGTGACTGTGGTGTTGGTGGAGATTCGTGGTTTTAAATTGGTTATAGAATGATTCTCACCTGTTTTTTCCGGCCTGAATAGAAGTAGATCCATCGCCAGATCTACAGCATTGGGGGTGGCTATAAGGTAGTTTGGTGGGCTTCGTAGTAGTATACAATCAATTGAAAAATGGCTTTATCGGGGATACTACAGCTTACGTATTTGGAGATATTGATTGTAAATGTGGAGGGCCAGGGTCGGATTTAGCTGAAGCGAAACCATAGGCTAATCCACTTGTGAGGTCCCCTTCCCACTGTTACGAGGGAAAAATGGAAAGGCGTTTATCGAATTGTGCAAAGTCAAAAATGACGATATTGACGCTCTGAAAGTACGGTCAATAAAAGAATTCTAAATCATCACTAACAGTGCCCCAGCAGGATCACTGCGCTTGTTACTACCTTCGACGCAAAAGCGTTCAATGACACGGAATTGTGGAAATCGTGCTTGGCTGGCGGAATTGCAATTATTAATTTCCACAGGCGAACCAACCGGAAACGTCACAGCTAAATATTTGATAAAAGACAGGCCTACGTGTTTTGAAGGTTGTACATCTATTTATCCTTGTGATCAACAGCGACATGTAAAATATACAATATCCTAAAAAACAAACACACTGTATATATGTGTGGCGGTATAAAGACGTTAAAGCACAACGTGAGGACCACGTGGCGACTTGCTTACCACGGCTGAAAAAATCTCGCACACACGAGCAAACACGTCCGCACCCAGGTGGTGACAACTTCCAGGTTCACGATTCGCGTGTTTACTTTTTCAGACTGCAAAGAATCGAGTGCAAAGAAACCGTCTTCCGAAAGGATGAGGTTTAAACCAAAACCGTCGCCAGAACGTCTTCAATATGGGGGGTTTTACATTTGCGCAAGGGATCTTGACATTTTTAAAATTTGACAATCTCCACTGATTTAGTGCTTCACATTTCAATTTGCGGGGATAAGCCCACCAATGCCCCATGGTGACGGGACTGGTTTAAACTTCTCACATGCTGTCATTGTTGAAATAAAGATATAATCATCAAATCAAGAAGGCTGTACATAGCACAGTAAACAATTAGGTTTTGTCCTCCTGTCATTCTTCATGACAAAATCATCCCGG
>JGI24022J15233_10006175_pt1 | contig 12918 bp, 8 predicted proteins | sample Ectturendosymbi2_FD_15233 | JGI IMG/M metagenome (IMG submission 15233)
TTTGCTTTCAGTGACAGCTTATCGTCCAATATAGAACAGCATACAGAATCAACTGACCTCCAATTTCGAACCTCATTGCCTGAAGAGTTTGCATTACAAGAGCTTGCATTACAATTAAACGAAAGCATTTGCTCTTGTTTTCTGAAGATACACTGTCTATACTCTATACAACAGCACATGCGCTTAGGGTTCATTTTAGGATTCGAAATTGTGCGCCAAGAATATGATAGATGGTTGGACTGTTTTTTGCTTCTACGTTTTGGTAATTTTTTTGCCATTTTGCCATTCACATAGCTCTGCAACAGAGGTGGGGAACCCACTTGCTATCACGGGCTGCATGAATTGTGGAATATCCAGGGCGGTAGGCAAAAATTGTACGTTTATCTCATGATAAAAAATACAACAAAACACACAATTGGCTTTTTTTACTTTAAGTAGAATAGGGAGAAACAACTATATGAAGGAAAGAGACATACTTTCTTGATTTATTGTCTAAATATCTGCTTACCTAGGATTTCCATTTTGACGGGATGCTGTGCTCTAATTTGGGTAACGAAATTCTTTCGCAAGTTACATTAAATGGTTACACGGGTCGCAGGTTCCCCACCCTGTTCTATACCAATCACCACAAGTAAATCAAGTCTATACCGGTCTCTTCTTTATTCACTTAATTTTAGATTTATGCCTCGAGATCTAACAACTGGGATATCCAAAATGTTAGTCTACCTTTATATTGGACTGTAAAACAACTCGCATGGACCTTTGAGAAACCCAGGAAGGGGCGCTAAACTTGTAAAGCTTGGATGTCTTTAAATCGGGTACAAGCTGAAATTCATGTAAATCTGCAAAACAATATCTTACGGAAGGCTGCAGGCGATGAAACCACTACCAAATATAAAATGCCAAGTCAAGGAAAAGAAAAATCTAATAAAAAATATCGATATGCTTAACACTTCATAAAGCTTTGCTGTTAATTTCATGAAAATCTATCAGGAGTTTGCTCAAACTGGCATAAAGAATAAAATGCCCTTTCACAGATGGTCGGAGATGCTGTAAACGTAGAAAATGGGAGATCCTTACCTGTGTGGGACTGGGAGTGTTTGAGGAGTACGGTTTTACATTCAAACTACTCGACTTACTACGGTCATTACTGCATTTGGCTTCAGCCCATGGCGTAAATTTTGGTTTCATTGTTTTACGAATGGCCATTATGCTCACACAACAAAAAAGTGCACAGTCATCGGAGCTAGCAATTGGTAAAATCATACCATCAAACTACGCGGTTGGAAACTCTTTACGGGCATGGCAGTCCAGCCATCTAAAGTTTTGAAATGCGTGGGGAAAAGACAGGGTAGCTTACCTTCTGTTAGAGAAAACTGTTTTTGAAACTAATGACATGAAACAGAACCAAACGTATTCGTCGCACGAAAATCATAATTGCTTTGCACCGTATTTGCCATGTTCTGAATAGCCGCGTAACTTATATGGTACATAAGTGATAGCTGAAGAGTAAGTTTTTAGAGCGAAATATCATGTTCGTAGTTGACCAGCCCGCAAGTGTTGTTTTTTTTTCTCGAAATGGACAAGCAATTGTGAAGCAACATCTCTGGGCTAATGGCGTATTCCCAGCAGTGATGCTTCCACGTGGGAGCGTATGTCCTTATTTGAGAAAATTTTGAGCCAAAAATCTTTGAGGGAGAAAATTTGGGAGGAAACAAATTGAGAAAGTTGGAAGGAAATAACAAAATGAGGAAAAGTGTGATAAAAAGAAAAGATCAGTTAGTGAAAAACTAGAATTTCCAGGTGATGAATCAATTATACGGAACTTTTGCAGCTTTTGTCACTGTAAATAATGAAACTTTGCAGTAAAACGGTTGCAAGTGTTAGTGTTGATAAGTTTGTGTAGTGAATTCAGACAAAAGTTTTTGAAAGGCATGTAAATTAGTTTTTGTTAATCAAACGTCTTTGCAGAAATAGATGAGCATATGCAGGGCCGGCCTTAAGCCGATGCAACCGATGCAGCTGTATTGGGCCCCGCGCCTCTGGGGCCCCGCGCCATGGTGTTTGGGTAGATTGTTAATTTTTGCCAGATACACCTTGCGCTTGAGAATTCAGTAGAAACGCCATATAAATTTCACTGTTAACAAAGAACGCTCTCGTCGGAACTAGCAAATTTCCTCTCGAACGTCAGCAAACGCGCTCAATTCTCGTGTTAGTGCTGCACTGTATATCTGCGCTCTACCCCGATCGTAACACGGTTGACTGAACACGATAGCGTGATAAAAGCACTGCTCAGAGGGCCCCGCGCCTAGGTCTTGCATTGGGCCCCGCATCTGCTAGGGCCGACCCTGAGCATATGGACGTTTGCTAAACAAAAGCTTACTTTGCAAAGAAAATTCTTAAGCCCACTTGTACAGCTCTGTATGAAAGCAGTTGGCTATACCTATTTTAGTCGTTTATTGTACCGCATAATTTTAACCAAACCTTCTCTAACATCCTGGTTACAGGTCTGTGTGATATCATTTATCAGATTGTGTGTCATGTTAATCAATTGTTGTGGTTGTAATATTTCAGGTATCGTGCAAAGTTCAGTTGTAAAATGCAACAAGACGATGTTTTTGTCATTCTACAGATAAAGTACAGTAGAGGTGAGGAAATTATATTTAAAAACGAGGAAATAAATGAGAATGACTACGTGAAACAGAAGAAATGAAAGAGTAATTTGTGGAAGCACTGCCAAGCACGCCACCAGGTACTGCAGCATGGCCTCGGGATGCAAGGATAATTATCAGCCCTATTTGCCTGCACGCTAATCTGACATACAGAGCAATTGCTGCATGATCTCTTTTACAGCATGGAACAAAGTTGTCGCTAGTAAGCTTGGTGCTCGACTAATAACAAACTTTCTAGTACCCAGAGCAAAGTGGAATAGTGAATTTTTGCCCAATTTTCCACAGAAAGCTGTCTCGTAAAAAAAAGATTTGTTTCAATGCATGTATAAGTCGCTATATACACTTACGCTGATGCACTTCCGTGGTTGTCTGCCCTGTTCATTAGTGCTGATGTTTTCGGGCGTGCAACCCCAATTTGTAGTTATGCGTGTCACCTTTCCTGGGTGAATGTGTGTTTTCCACATTTTTGACTCAGAATATGCCAATGAAAAACTCCATCACCTTGCTTCCAACCTTACTTCATGTCAAACGAGACATTTTCAGCTGTGTTTAAGGTTTTCATCCAACGTCAATACCTGCACCTGTAGGTTCAAAGGAAAATCGACTTCTTACATGCCACCAGCACGCCTGTGATTGTCCAATGTCGTAAACTCCGAATAACAATTGAGCAAGCCGTGCAGCAGCTGCGCGCCAATAGAACGAAGCTACTACCCGGGTCAGGAGAGTACAGTTATGACTACATGGCGCAAAGCACATCAGTCAAACAGGGCAGGTCATGGGTCTGCCTACAGAGTATTGAGTTTGCGTTGGACATAAAACGCGTCGCTGCTAGATGCTAAAAAGCGTTTTGCGATCTGTTCCAACAGCCCTAATCCATGGATTGAAGCTATAGTGCGACTGGCGACGTTAGCAATTTAAATCTAGTGATAACTATGCTGAGACGCGTTGAGTACAATGTGAGACAAACCATTATTTGGCAATGCGAAGACAGAACTGAGTGCTCTCTTCGCTGGGACGTGTTCCACGTGTGAGGGCAAGCGTTCACTCCACGTTTTAATTGTACGTCCGTGTTCAACCTTGTTGAAAAAAAACTTCGCTTAAGCACACAGTTTTATTGGTTCAGTCAGAAGAGAACGCTTACAGTAGGTAATTAGCCACAATAATAAATCTGCCCTTCACGTTTGAAAATGTCTCCTTGCAAACAAATAAGCTGACACTAGAAAAACTCTAAAAGTGTGGTCATTAGATTTCAATGCATTTGTGGAAGGCCAATAGACAGTTTGCCACAAATCAAACCACTAAATCTTACGTTAGCAAACAAATTTTCTAAAAAAACACACGTTGATCACTAAAATGTGGTGAAAATTTCGAAATTTTATCAGTGGACACGTATTTGATATTAGACTTTTGTTTCTGTTAGTGACGAATATTCCAAGTAACCACTACAGCTTTGGAAAAAACGTTTACAAATCCTATGACTGATAAATAAATGAATCAAGTAGGATGCTTGAAATTTTGACACTTAAACAAACGTTAACATATAGACTTGTCTGTAATATTTTAAAACAACAAATAAAAATGTTTGATCTTTAAACAAAAACTCTCGGCTTCGTTAACTACTGTACTGTTGTACATGAAAACTTCGGCAAATCGTATGAAATATTACTAAGGTTCTGCATGAGAATTCGTGCAAATCATGAAACTACAGCGATGCACTTAGTTTTTCTGTCAGAAGCCCTGATGCACACGGACTGTCACGTGCGATTTGCTATGAATTCTCTAATCGGAGTACTTATCATTCCCGAGACTATTTTCACCTTCTACCCACCAGGCGTGAAACCCAATGGTGCAAGAAAGACAAATTAAGACTGGTGACTGGCCGGCACAGGCTGCAGTCGTGGATTTGTGCCAGGTTCTCGGCATGCGCATTCCGCAATACAGGTTTCGCCCATATCAGTAAAAGCTGGTGTTGCCCTCCATGATTACAACCCAAACATTTGCAGATCAAGCTGCATCTCGGCAGGACAACTTGCGTCGCTAAAGCTCATGTCAACCGAAACCGCAGCTACAGCTAATAAGTCTTAATTTGTTACAAATTTGCATTTTGAGATGATGATCAGGCCGCCGAGGTCGTCTGCACAAGGCTCGTTGCCAACCGACGTATACGTTTTCACAACACACAGTCGCCCAGGTAATCCGAAACAGCAAATCCTACTACGATGACAGGATTTAACAGACGCGCAGTATTTCTACGTTGAAGCGTGTAGAAAAAGTTTCTCAGTCATGAGTGCTTCAACAGTACTACGTCATTAATGGGTCACAATCACATTACATGCTTCTTCAAGATCCTGATTCGTGGTGTGCCAGGCATCAGGGAATTTACTCTGAGAAACCAACACTACCGCTGATGTTTTGAGGACAATTACAAGTGCATCAGCTTGCAAAAAAACATTTTGGCGTAACTGTCGAAGCACGGTCTGTCACTAGTGGTTCATTAGTAGGGACGGTGTTTGCTGCCAAAGGCATTTGTAGAAAATTTCAGTCAGCCAATTAAGGACGACCTATAGTTTGGCTACATTGGTTACCTGTGCATCTGTGTAAACGGCAACAAAACATTTTTCAAAGGTAGAACGCTCAGAATCACATCTGACTTGAGTAAAACTTCGCTGCCTTTGAGTGGTTTTAAAATTTGCCAACAACTTACACGTCTCTTGTAGCGCGCTTCTGCTTAGTTTGTCCACCGTTTCGTGGTTTGGTGTGACTTGCGCTTCTCAGTTCTTGCAGGCGGCATGTCGGTGGAAGTGTGGGAGTGCGTCGCGGTCTTCTTGTTTATTTAGCTGGTGTGTACGCGACTCGGTTTAATCCGATTTCAATATCGCTCTTTACCTGCCCAGTGGGTATTGGCGTTACCAAACGTAACGCGATGGGGCAACTGCGGAAAAGTTCACGGAACTTTTCGACTCAACGTTACGCATAAAAGAGTTGTGCTACGATGAAACAGTCCTTCCCTGGTTTAAACAATATGTTTATCAACAAGCGGATAATTACAAAGAAAGGCTCTGTTTAAGAGATTCGCTCGCCGTCGAAACATGGGCAAAACCGAGCAAGAACTGCTTCTGTTAAATGTAGATTATTGCATATCTCAAAATGATTAGGAATTGACTTGCAATACCAAAGGCCGCGCTTAATATGCAAGAATTGAGACTTGGGAAAGTGCACCAGCGCAAGGCGAGAACTGATGGGTTGTACAAAATGATTGATTGTCTTACAGTTTTCACAATTTTTAGTGAATATTAATTTTTGCCGGTTTCGAGTGGACGGCAACACAGAAACCACTTATAGGAAATTTCCAGCACATGTTGTAAGTAATTGACAAACTACGGGACATTATTTTTTTAAATAAAACAAAAATGAAAACTTAATCGTCTTAACGCATCTCCAGCCAAGTGGTGTTGCAGTTAATCATATCTGATGATTTTCAATCCCTGTAACGGTCGCTATTTGGAGACGCGAATTAAGAACACTGGAAACAATGTGCCGTCCACTTGTCTCGGGCGCACGCCCCTTACCTTCAGTATCCGAGATTTTCAACCCCACCTTATCTTCAGTATCCCAGAAGAAACTGTACCCTACCGAGCAATCGTGTGCGTTTGACATCTTCTTAGACCCTGTCTCTACATACACGGATGTGTTGCCGTGAAACGAAGGTGGTTTGGCCGAGACCTGTGTCAACTGGCTGCGGAGGAAACCGCAACAAGAGGCAAAGTCCTTGTTTAAATCTGATTAATCCACGTTTGCAAATGGTTTAATGTACTGTGAAGGACTAATGTCAAACAAGGAAATAGTATGACCGACAAGGCTGTCTCATCACGTTCAAACAATATTGTAGCCTCCGCCCAGATACTGCTGGTAATGATACAAATTGCGACAAATTTCCAATACGAAGAACACCTTCTCCGTCCACATTGCCATGTCCAAAGAAGCATAGATACAGGTCTGAGGAGCTCTGAGCCTGCATTTCGTGAACGCGAAATAACGAGCAATTTCAGCCGAGACAGCTTAACAAGATGTTCTCGGCCTTCGAATGAAACATGATCAGCACAATTAGCGATATAATCATTCAGTGAAAACTTGTAGCCGACCTAAAGTGCTCTTAAACTCCTGCGCAGAAGTTTTGTCCAGATATTTTCCACTGAAATTGTTCGTTACAGTTTTAAAATTACACTCTGAGGCAACTCGATGCCACTTGAGGTCAAACTAAAGTAGATTGCAGTCAAAGCGCACCCGTTGTTTTGGGCAGAAAAACACAGTCAGTTGGAAAAAAGCAAAATCACAAGAGGGACTGCCTCAAACATTTCTAATTGACAAAATGTACTATATAAAAACATCGAAAAGATAAAGTATCGGAGAGTGTAAAATCAGATCGAATTTAATCAAAACCCGCCTCAACTTTGCGTGCTCGGAGAAAAGCGCCCTTTGGAAGTAACCAAAGCATATACCTGATGTTTACGCTTTTTCTGACCACATATTGTTTTTTGATGGAGTGGCAAACAGCAAACAGAAATGATTCCTATTTGGGAGGCACAAAGCGTTAAGGTTCGAACGCATCCGAATTCTGCACTTCCAACATTCTAAGTTCAGTTGTTCAAACAACTCAAATTACCTTCAGGAGTCAAATGGCTGCGCCAATAACTTTCACTTGCCGGAATTGCATATCATCTAAAGCAGACGTTTTCGGCTAGTCAGAATTTTTTTCGTGTGTGCTTTTTTTCGTGGGGTCAGTTCTTTCGCAATTCCTTTGAATAGCAACAGTTTTACTTTGGATGAAACCGGAGTGGCAGACAAAACTCCCGACAAAAAGCATTTACAGTTTCCTGAATCCCACTTGAGGTCTATTCAACCGCGACACAATCCTGCATTTTACAGGTCACTACCCGGGGATATACAAAGCGTGGGTTATTATACACACTTTGCGATTTTATCGTCAATTTCTGAAAGATGGCGTAAAGCCGTTTCGACGTCTTCAGACGCTTTACTGCTTTCAAAGTGAAAACGATAAATCTCAGCTTTTAGAAAATTTCAGAGCTTGAAACCGCTTTTCGACGAAAATAAACGCTTACTTCCCACTGAGATAGCACGGGCAGAAACTGTGCAAAATCCTCGTCCGCGTTATTTGGGGCTATCGGGTAGCGCCGGGGCAATCATCTCTTATCGTTGCAGCCGCTTCGCAAGCTTATGCGACGGTCGCGCCAGCATTTTGAATACTTTGCACAAGCTGGCCAACGTATAATCATTTTGAAAGCTGTAGTTTCAAGGCGAATCAAGAAACCGAGATAAAAGACACGATCCGACTTTTCAACCTTCTGGCTGCCAAACTGCAAAATTTAAGTGAATTGCTCGGATCGCTGCAAATCTGAACCATTATCACAACAAGTTACAAAAATAAAAATCAAAGCATTGAGATTTCGAAGAGCTTCACGAAAACGAGCATGATCGTGTGAAATGCTGACATGAATGTTTTTACGGCCTTTTTCCTAAAATGGGCGGAACTGGTTTCTGCTACGAAATGTATAAAAGGCACTAAAAATTTTCACTTTGCAGCTTCTTTTTCAGAAACAATAAAAATGAACGGAAATCTCTCATAAAATCACAAAGGAGCGGCACCTGAGCAAACTACAGTTAAGTAGCTCATCGTTGAATGTATTAGTGCGCATAAAACAGAACTTGATATAAAAACCTAGTTAGAGTTGAAAAGGCGTAAATTTAACTCTTTTCCTTCATCGTTAACTGCGCAGGGGCGTGGGGCAGGATTCGCTACGGGTGGCATCAGCAACCAACAGCTTCAGCTGAAATAGAGTACTTGCTTTTGTTCCAATTGAAACGTTACTCACCTGCGCACAAAGGAGGAAGGGGTTTTGCAAACGTCATGGCTGCTTTCGATAACCAGTACAGAGTTGCTGTCAAGCAAGCCAGCGACGTCACTATCATCGTTCACCCTCGCTTGAGACGACGGCGTGATTGGTCATGGAGCAGAACTTACGTGAAAACTCCCACGTAACGGAATCAGTTACATACTGTTTACTTCTGTTTCAAGAAGAGAAGGCAGATATTACTTTAAAGTACACCGAGGCAAGCATTTACACTGATTGCACGTAACACCTACGCAAGATAAGATCAAAGAGAGTGTCATCTAACTTTGCGACATTGCAAAAACAACGCAAATATGAGAACGCTTAGTTTGACTGCTTCAAGTCATCTTACCCTTGCTTCGCTAAGGCAAACCGGCAAAGGCATGTCAGATCAGGATATCGTATCTGAAAGTACATTCAAAGTAACCTACGTGTTTGCCCTAGCTGGCATTGTAGGTTATCACCGCAAGTGCTGTGCGAATACAGTCTAGTCACACCAGAAAGAATCTACTCAGCAGCAATTAACTCAATCTGTTGTGTCCTTATCGTTGCTCGATCGAAAGCCCCACCGCGAAATGTGAATCAGTTCTAAGTTGCACTGCAGACATACGCACCACCTACGCTCTATGCGACTTTTACAAAGACGATGTGAACGAGGAACAGTTGCACAGCAAAATCCGGCAAATTCTGGCAAGCAATGATTTAAACAGTCCAACTCCAGACGTTATTTTGAAATTGTTTACCGAAAACCGAACTTTTACTAATTTATTTCCGAGTTTAACGTGTTTGCTGCACATGTAATTCGCATTACCCTGGACTACCTATGAGGTAGAGCGCAGCTTAGTGCACTTCGTCGCATTAGAAATTATCTCGGATCGACCATGACTGAACTAAGGTTGAAATCTTGTTGTTCACTTAATATTCATTCCACTGTGACAGATGAACTTAATGTTGAACGATAGATGAATATGTAGGTTGAAAGTTCTCGAGTTCGCACGAATGCTTTTAGGTAATTGTGCGTTTTCAACGTTTCATATTTCCAAACTAATCTGTTGTGAACGTATTCAAAAAGTTTTGAAAAAATTATTAATGATCGAATAATTGTGAGTCGCCTGTAAAACTGACATTAGTGTGAGAGACGCTTTGGGATCAACCGATTTTATTTTACCAATTTCAGCAGGTTTTGACGTCATGTTTTGTGACGTAATGGATTTCGCACGCCCGTAGAAATTTAAAACTTGGCGCCTATGTTCGTAAGTTTAAATTTTTATCGTAGTCTGCACTAACGCATTGCGGAGTTGATTGAAAGGTAAACCTTTTACCATTCAATAAACCTTTTACCATTAAAAGGTAAACCTTTTACCATTCAATCAACTCCGCAATGCATTAAGATGTAAACAGCCTATATCCTCCCCCTGATGGAAGTCAAAGTGCCAGGCAAAGCCATTACGATCTAGAGTAGACCATAACCAAACGTTGCATTCTTGTCTCGAGTTTCGCGATCAGGAAATTTCGGGCAGAGTTTTCGTCGCGTAATTTCACTTACGAGCTGCGCATCCTGCGCGCAGGGTACAAACAACCCAATGACGCCTCGCTGAAAACGAGAGGCTTTCTTGAGTGTTCGCATTTCCAATCTTAAGGAACACAAGGAAACAAAAACTATGTGTACAGAGGGTATTTAGTTTGAAATGCCATGACTTCTGGCGGTTTTCAGGCCTTTTCATCTCTAGAGACTTCAACAACGACACTCAAGTTAGAAAACGTTTGTATTAAGCCTGCAAACTCATTTTATCAATCTGCGCCTCTTGTTTAGTCACACGAACGGGTAATTGTGCGAGATGACAACAATGAACAATATTCGAAGTATTCAAAAGATGTGGTCTTAGTATAAAATTCCAGACAACCAGCTCGGCATCGAGCGACCAAAAACCATGCGAAAGGGCCTGTTGCAAGAGACTGACGTGTCACTAATCCTTACAAACCGCAATTTAATATAAGCTTCCAATGAGAGTTCAAACCAGCCTGCAAACTGCAAACCACAGTCCGAGACAAAACCGCAGAATCTAGAACAGAAATACAAGAATGTTTCATCCGAAAACTGGGTATTCAGCTGTTAATGCTTTCCAACAGAAGGTCGGAAAATCACACAATATTGGAAAAACGATTATAAGAATATCCTTCACAGTAAGATTTCCATGATGTTGCTCGCATTGTGTCACTTGGTCGTAGGCCTGTCTTGGCACACCTCACTTCGGGAGTCCCGTGAAACTTAAAACTGCGCTCCGCAAATCAAACGCCCGTAACAACCAAACCCTGTCGCAACTTTTGCTGGCAGTTATCATGGAACGCGTTGACAGGCCAACAGTTTTCTGTCTCTCGACCTTCGCTGGCTATAAGCGACAAGCAGAGCGGAAGAAAAGAAGCAAGCTTGTTTTCAAAACTTGCCGCTTGCAGCCAGACCGGCCGGTCTAATTTATCTACTTCAACCACACGAGGTTCAGTAACGACCTTTTTATCAACGAATGTAACAACTTAAAATGCACATCTTATCGTCTTGTCGATGGTCGCACGTCAGTCTCGCCGCGCAGCCCTCCCATGAAGATCGAAGGTTAACGGCTTGGACGAAAGCTGCATAGTGGGTCGTTGAAAACGTAGGAGGAGGATTGTCTACGTTACACGCTCGGCGTTTCCATCCGGTACTGCGAGCGGCATGGGTGAACTGACAGATAAAAATTGCACTGCCACGATCTCGACACTACGGACTTTTTCTTGGATTCCTTCAACAAAAAACTCCCGTTTACCTCACTACAAGAATATGTTTATTTCAGTCGGAAAGAGTTAGGTGAAAATAAATGGAAATTCAAGAACTGCCGCATGCCGGAGCATTCACAAAAATGTCTTCAATCGTTTCCAATGGCACTTGCCAAAAAAGAGCAATGGCTAATTTACAGGTTATCAAAATGATATCCCCTCAGGTAAATCAACTGTTCGCCAAGTCAACCTGACAATACGGAATTACCACCTCAAACGTATGTAGCTAATGGGCCATTAATACTAAGCGTAAAACAACTGCGGCAAGTTTAAGTGTGGTTCGTTTGATATGCCTTTTTTCTTCGTCAGCATCAGAAAAACTTTCGTCGCTATATTTCCTCTGATGCCACCAACAGGAGTGTCTGAAAATTTGGACTACCCGCAACTGCCGCAACATCGCCATCGCGATACTTCAATCGTTGTGATTCATAACCACTTAATCATTTTTGAAAAAAACACACGACTGCATCAAACTGAGTCTGAAAGGCTGCGCAGCAGGAGATCGCAATAGCCATGTGAGGAAAAGTCAGGAAAAATTCAAACCTCCATTTCTCAGCTCGGAAACATGCTCAGTGTTTCCCTTAAATTTTCACGGAGCTGTTCCCATTGCTTTTTTCGCAATCATTGCTCCGAAACTGAATCACCTTGACCGAAAAATATGTATCGTTGCAAAACAAAATGAAAAAATAAAGCTACAATTTTGCGTAATCAAAGAGTCGGATCGCGTTGCTGCAGAAGACGTTTCTTAAAACGCTTCATCTTAACAGCATCCGCGAACAACACGATACCGTATATCAGTATAACTAAAAACCGTCTGAAAATGCTACAACCATCGGTGAGTTTTGCTTACTGAAAATGATAGCGATAAAACAGCTTTTGGCAATGCAGATACTTGTGAAAAAGCCTCAAATGATACGACAAGCTTTACATCGAAATGATCTATGGATGAAAGCGTAACTCACGTCAAAAAACTCGTCAGCAAAACTTCCTCGTCGTCTAACGCTAAGCGGTTCGCTACTGGTTAATCCGAAGATTTTTATTGCGAAAGGCTTCAGACCTTTAATTCCTGCTTAAGCACTTTTGCATTTTTACTAGCTGAGCTCAGCTGAATTGATAAACTGAAAAGTACGTCGGTTACGATTGGCTTTCTTGGGTTTGATGGAATTAATAAAAAATACGCTAAAATTTTCAACGCCTCTCAAAATGCGCATTAAGAATAGATTGCCTGTTCCTGAAAGACAAACTGGCGGGGAAATCTCACCTTCTTAACAATACAGCGCTGTGTGTATTCCGCCATAGAAGAAAACTTTTAATCCAGCACATCGGATGCGATTACCCACTTTCCCCGAAAAACCATCTTTTACGTCCGGCTGATCAGCTCAAAACTAGCTGTGCGCGAATGCCGCAGCCACGTGCTGCGGTTGCGATCACCTCAAACACACCAGAAAGGCTAAGGCCGGCTGCCGAACACCAGTTCTAAATAACGCACGCCGCACTTGGATACATTTTCTGCGCGAAGGTGTCGG
>JGI24022J15233_10006176_pt1 | contig 12917 bp, 9 predicted proteins | sample Ectturendosymbi2_FD_15233 | JGI IMG/M metagenome (IMG submission 15233)
TTTTTTTAGTAAAAATACAATCTAGTATTTATTTCTCGCAGCTAACTGTATGTACATTTGAGTAAACACATTCTCGACTACCGGAAAAAGCAAACGAGAACCTCGCGAATCAGCGAAAACATAACTTTGACAAACGATGACGTTATGAATTACGTCATAGGGGCCCTCCAGTAAAAACTTCCCCGGGCCCCCTACCCTATAATCCGGTTCTGGGTGGGACTTGATATTCTAAAAGTTGACAAAAACTCCACTAATTTGTAATGTTTCACTTTTCAATTTGGGGGCCTTGGAGCTTTGTTTGAGGGGATATGAACACCAAAGCCCCCCGTGGCGACGGGACTGAACAGACTGTGACAAAAGTTGAATAACCTGCAGATCATACTATTTTTTTCTACAAGCTTTCATGAATGAGTTCAGCTCATGTTATTACTGTAGTTAAGCGAAGGCATTAAAATTACGTTACAACGAAGTTACAATGCAGTCAACTGCAGGCTAGATTAGAGCGGTCAGTGACAGTGTAAATTCCAAAACAGCAAACCTAACCGTAAAACGTAGCCTGCATGTCAGGTAGGCTTAAAATGAAGCGCGCTAGATTAGCTGTAGGCTATGTTAAAGATGACTATTGATTAGCATCAGACCTGCCAGCAGGGGTATAGTGGAGTGGGAACGACGTTCCCACACCTTTTTGCACCAGTAAGGTTACTTGAAGATTTAGATTTGTCATTTTAATTTCTACGTGTAGCGCCTGGAACAGCATAAATGAATAAATTAGATGTCATCTCTTTCGTGTATAGCACAATAGCACTAAAGTGAAACAGGAAGATCCAGTGTGGAAATTCTTGTAGGCGAATCAATCTTCCTTTGTGTTTGGTTTGGGAACGGCGTTCCCACACCTGTTTTTTAACAATACATCCTTGCCTGTCAGCAACAATTTTTGGACAAAAGTTCAGCTCAGCAGGAAAGCAGATGTTTTTTTATCGACCAATATTCTGCTGTCTCTAATATTTTTTTTTCAACTTAGTGTACAGTGTTTCTAAAATTGCGTAACCGCGATATAATCCGCGTTTCGTACAAAAATTGCATGGATGAGAATTTGGTCATTGACTCATTGCAAACTTCATATTTCCCGCTGTGACGTGGAAAAATATTGTCTGATCATTTTCAATGCCCTTGTGATGCAATAAACACCTTCCAAGGCAAAGTGCCAACATAATTATTGCTTTCGAGTTTTTTGTATGTTTGTCTCTACGCGTACCCCAAGCGTTTTTTCTCGGGGGAGTGAAAGTTGTGCTTGTTTTTGAAATAATATACCGTTTTTTCGACCTTCAAGATATTTTCTATGGTCAAATGACTTCAATATTTTGTGAGTGACAGTTTGCCGCTGATGGCCAGGTATTTTTGTAAACAAATTTCGCCATTTTGGCTAGACAATCGTGATGTGTTCTGTGCAGGGGTGTAACGAGGTTATAGATGGCGCCCGGGGCAAGAAACAAGTTTGCCGCCCCCATGTTCGAACCTGAGGTTTTTCGGAAGCAAATGTACTGTTTTGAAAAAGTACTCATGACATTGTTGGGACTTTTTGGACCCCGAAGTGATTCGGCGCCCGGGGAATCGTGCCCCCTTGCCCCCCTCGTTACGTCTCTGGTGTTATGCAATAAATATCGGAAAAATTCCGAAAGTAAACAAATTTTCAAGTCCGAACATCATCAAAATCTGCACTTTTCGACCACAACATGGCATGGATCTTGCACAGTCTGCCGACGAAGATTACTGGCGGCATTTCAGGTTTCTTCGTGTAGTTTTGTGTCACTTGGACCTGTGTTTGTTATGCTAATGATAAAATTTTTCGGACATTCAACAAGTTACTTTTTTTAAGGTTAGATAAGTTTGAGAATAACTTCTGAATTGTTTTGAAGGCCGCTTCTGCTCCGGAAGCGTCCCAGTAAGCCTGAGAATGCGATTTAGCCAAAATGTGTATGGTTATTAACCGTGTTTGTTAAAATAAGTTACCTGAGCAGTTGGGCCTTCACTGCTATGCCGTTAGTACACATCCGAATGAACTCATCCTTGAGCTTCCCCCTAAAAAAATCCTGGATCCGCCTATGACGGGTTAGTGAACAATAGTGTTAAGAATGTGTCTGTAATCCCGTGGTTCTGCCTCCAACGCCGTTGCAAAACGTTTTGTTAAGTAAGTGTCTGTAACCCTGTGATTCAGCCTCCAATGCCGTTGTGGAATGTGCTGTTTTGTACAGAAAGTGTGTGTTTGTACTATGGACTTCGTGTCTGCCGGCAAAAATACATTATTATTATTATTGACGACAGCGCGTAATATCATTGCAATTATCAAATAATAAGAGACGTAATATTCAGAAGTAAACGTTGGTAAAAATTACTTCATTTAAAGTGATATTTTAGGCTTTTCTAATCCTGTCAGTTAAAACTCATGAAGGTAGAAGATTTAAAATAAGCAGGTTCTAGTCACTCGGCAGATATAATTTGTAGATGCATAGCCTATTTTGAGTTTGCTGACACTATGCAACCGAATAAGCTTTCCTCAATAACTTCATAAACTTAACTGCAAAATCGACTGAGAAGATTGTTTACATTGTACTTTATTATTCTTGCGTATCAATCATAAAATTTTTCTTTCGCAGCAGCAAATAAACTAATGTACTTCATAACGCGTTTAGTCAGCGCAAGGCTAAGTGACCTCGCAAATGTTGTGACAGATCAGAACTTTTTGTTTTGCAGATCACATTATAATATCAAACTGATTACCAACGTTGGAAGACCAACGATTCGAAATCAGACTAACTGAAGATGTGTCAAACATTCTCAGAAGAGAAACTAGTTTCAATTAAAAGTGTTTTTTTAGTCTTTTTGGATACCTGCTGGGGTTGTGTATACTCGTGGTCTACGTTAGCGTCCCAAACACTACTTAAGCACATTTTCAGCCGTCACAAAGCATCAACTAATATAGCCCGGCCACGTGTTATGGTTCGTTTCGACCATAACATGGCTGGTTTAGAAAATGGTAAAAATAGCAATGAATCAACATTGAAGAAATAACCTGTGTAAACGGTCAATCAGGAGATTGGATTAAAACAGTCGATGACAGAATATGTTGTGTGTATTAATTATGTATTATATTAATGTCTTACAAAAAGTTATAGTGTAAATATAGAGTTGAGTAATGTGTATTGATATGTATTTGGTGTATTAAGGAAAACGCAACATACATGAGGAAGTTAAGAAATTGCGAAAAACCAGAATGCTAATTACGAAACTTTTATACAGTGACAAGCTGGCTAAAAGAAACATCCAAATTGAGCAGCTTGAACTAAAGAAAGCGACTGCTGAGGCAAAACTAAAGACTGGTTGAAATCATGTCTTATGGAAAAAGATATTTGCAAGTGAGACATTTACAAAGAGGTGGTCGCACATTTAAGTAAAAGCATGAAATCAGTAATGGCACTGAGATAATGTAGCCACCGTAAACGAAAATAATATTGAAATGGCTGACTTTAAGAACAAAAGTGGACGAGAAGCTGGACCACGCATCGATGGTTCCGAGATACAAATGGTTTACAGGACCACAACAGCAATAAGGTGATACACCGGGAATAAGAGCAAAGCCTTGCATTGATGGCGCAACGAAAGCAGTTACAGCATGTAAGCACAGGGCGAGGTTTAAGAAATTTAGAAGATGTTTGAAAGCCTCTTAACAGTAGTTGCATTACAAGCAGTACTGGAAGCAAAGGTAAAGGAATCTCGAAACGATAAACAGTTATGAAAATAAGGAAAGAGCTTTCTTGCCAATGTTGCGTTAGTCTGTGTATCCGTACTGTTACAAATGAGTAGGAATATGAAAAGTGTACCTGAATTGTTTGACAAAGCTTTATATCACTGGAATAGCGCGATTACTTATGAAGGTTTATCTGTAAAAGAAATAAGAATAAGTATTGAATGCGCAGATACATTGAATAGCTTTAATGATGATGTATTGGAACAAAGTATTGACGAATTAGTAAATGATGCACTTCAATTAGACATACCAAATAGTTGTGAATGTGATTGTTGAACCTTCGTATCAAATATGGAGTAAATAATTGTACAATTGTGAGCATTGCAATAGAGAAATCGTAGCGACTTGATAAAGCCACGTGAAATGCAAGGGAAAACACGTTGCAGTGTGCTACCTCCCAAAATAAATAAAAAAAGAATGTGACGTAGCTAGCATAATGCAATACCTTGCATGTAGCTATCACTCAAAATGAACAAAGAAAAATATGACGTCGCAGAAATCTGTGCGTCAGCAGACAGACACAATAAAGAAAGTATAGGGAGCATGTTTTCGAGGGCAGAATCGATGCTGACCAGTAAACTGTTTTGGAGAAGAGCAAGAAATAAAATAAATTATGAACGCTTTCAGAACCTATAAAAGAAGCAAAATTTGAAATGCAAAGACACTCTCGACACACCCACAAGAGAGCACTTTGGCGGAGACAAAACTTAAAACAATTTGGAACTAAAGCTTGCTGCATGAATGAATGTCTGTTGCATTGAACTATGCCCAGGTACTTCGGTTAATGGGAGGGTTCGATTGGGGACATTGGATCATGTCAAGAAAATAAAATGACAGCAAGGCAATTAAATTACGTCTGTGCTGGACCAGGAAAAATCGATTTGAATGTATTGGGCATTTCGAGCTAAAATATAGGAGCAACGAGGCACTTAGCGAATGTCAGGTTGAAACAAGTTTGGTGAAAAATAAAATGCGGAAATGGAAATGCAATTGGGACATTGTGGCCTAAACGTCATGTAAAATGAAGCGAGGAAGGCAAACTTTTGACCAATCAGTGGGAGTAGGAACTAAAACGTCAGTAAAATAGCTAGAAAAAGATGCTGTTTGAAACTGCTTTTGTAAACGCATGTAAATGCTTGATGTGTCATTTTTATATGTAACGCCTGGCATTCAGAAGTAAGAAGAGTATGTCTATATTGTGCTCAGAGATAGTTAAAAGTCTTGTCAACTGCATAGTGAGATTTATGAGTGCAGTTCAGTTTTGTCATGAATGTAGATTGAGTTCATTGCCATTACGTGAATTTTTTCCGTTGGTAAACTAAGAAATACAATTGCTCTATGTTTAAAAATTACATTGGTGATTCCGATACTTGTTAAAATGCGCAGGTATTGTTGATTACCATAAGAGTGTGCTGCTGTCTGTAGAGAAGATAAGGAGGGCATTTTTTTATAAAAACCCACAACGGGATATTTGGAAAAATGGTGTGAATAAAAAATTCATAACTTTTCTAAATCTTTTGTGGTTATTAACCTAGCCAGTTAATTATAACCTACAAAACACGTTACGAACCTTCAAACCAACATAGCGAATTGCACGAATTGGTTTTCAGCAGGTGTGTAGGAGCTGGGGGTGCAAGGGTGCAATTTCACCTCCAAAAGTTTTGATTTGTCAAAAATTTGGGCAAAGAAGCTTCGACATTTTTAACAATATTAATGAAATTATACTTCTTTGCTTTTGAGTACATAAATAAAAGTTTATAAGGTCGTAGAAAACACATTAAATATATATATATATATATATATCTAATCAACAAATTGTTTCTAGTAACTTCGTGTTTCAGTTTGTGAGAGTTGATGTGTAACTGCCTAACTTGACAGTTTGGGTAAAAAGGGCATTTCATATATGTGCTTTATTAATTGTACACGGAGGTAATCGAGGATGCTGCAGGGAACCTACTTCGTATTAGAAGAGTGCTTACAGGGAAATTCAGAAAAGCTTTTGTTTTTTAACTTTTAACTACAGTGTTCAGATGAACATATTTTTGCCATGTACATTGTTGCATATACTGTACGTTATGTGCAGTTGAACAGACAATGTTGTGAGACTCACGGCACAGTCATCATATGAATAATATGGTACATGCCACATATATTGCATTTATGCAATCAGAGCAAGACGCAGATTTAGGCCGTGTGTGGTTCCTTGCTGACAGCAACAGTTGGAATAAGAATGGAACGCCAAACCTCAGAACTGTGAGGCAGATGCTCAGGAATACTGAGCCAGATTCTGACAATGTTCGCACACAGCTTAGCGTACTTTTTCAGTTGGTTATTAGAAGCCCAATTTAGAGTACCAAATCGTCTGTTTTAAAGTCAATGGCAACTTGGTGAAGAAGAATATAATCTGCCAATAGGTTGCAGAAAGTTTGTAGGGAAGAAGTGTGTCGCATAAAAGTTTTTCAGGTAGATTTTGGGAAATTTGAGCAAAATATCCTTTCCACCCCCAAACAATTGCCTGCTCATACACCTATGGTTTTCAGACCTGCATTTTTAAAAGAACAAAGGTTTTGCAAAATCCGGTAAATTCTTCAAGACATGGAGGATGGTGAAATACATTATTAGCAGAGCAAGAGGATGGATTGGAAGACAATACGTCAAAAAAAGGAAGGAAAAGGGCTAATTGTTGGTCTGAGCCTCTGGTTTCTCTCATCTGCCTAAGCCCAGTGAAAGAGAAAGATTACTCAGCCAAAGGTATGGTTACGTATGACAAATACACCAGAAATCCTTTATGGATTGTTAAAGCCACTTGACTGGCACTTGGAGGCAATTTTCGGCCATAACGCGCCGATTGGTTGAGCTAGAGAGACGATAAGACAAAATAAGTTGCCTCGTATTGAGTCTTTCTAAAAAAACTGGTAAATTGGCACTTGAAAAATTTCACAGGTCTCAATAACGTCACAGGGTCGCCCTCGTGAAGTCACAAATAGTGATGAACTGTGCTAAATGTTGCTAATAGGTAGTAGGTATCAATGTACGTACTAACGATTACGAGTCAAGAAATGGGGATAGATAGATGAAAATCAAACCAATTCCTTAACTTTGATGACATGATAGATAAGAGAGCAGGCTTGTACCATTGGACAAAGGCTCAAAATTTAAATAAACAGGATGTATCATCCCGTCGGATGTGAGAAACCCCACTGAAACAAACTTCACAGATGATTAAGTACAGTAGTATGCAGTTCAGAAACTGAACTGAAAGTTGCGAAAAGTTCAAACCATATTATCAAATCCAAATCCAATCCAAATCTGGTTAAGCAGAAATGATAAAATCCCAATCCAATCCAAATCCATGAAAAACCTAAAAACCCGCGAATTAAAATCCAAATTCATGTTAGGCTCGGCCGTACAACCATCCTTTAGCACCTGGCATCAGGATGGACAGGTCGAGTCCCGTCGCCACGGGGGGCTTTCAGCGGTTTATCCCCCCAAACAAAGTCTCAAGCCCCCAAATTGAAATATGAACCATCATAAATCACTGGAGTTTGTAGATTTTATCAAACTTTCACATTGTCAAGCCCCCCTGCATAAACGTAAAGCCCCCTTGAAGACTTTCTGGCGACGGTTCTGGCTCAACCTACTGTACCACTCAACCAGTTTCTTCACACAATCCACGCATCGCAATAGGAGCTGGATTGTGCACGACATGAAAATCACAAAAATCTAGCTGGCCGGGAAAAGTAAAACTTTCTCTGTACAGTGTTTATGTGGTTATGAAAGGAAGAAGAAATATTTCGTGTTCGTTAACCAGCAAAACAATGATGCCATGACTGACATGTTTTTTTTTCATGCACCATTTTGCAATAAAAGACTTGAAGCAGCTGGCTTATATTTACTTTTGAATAGAGTTGATATATGGAGTATAGATGCGCTAAAAACTTTTACTTATTTCATACTCATTGGAATATTATTCGTGACATGCAGGTACAATTATTCTTCAACTGTGTTGACAAGCAATCATCAATCTGGGAGATCTACCTTGCATATGTTGTCATTTGTTCCAAGATTAAAATTTTTCTGTTTGATAAAGCTCTGTCATGTGGAGTGAGGATTTTTACTGACCGTCTGTGTAGACATCAAATTGTTACACTCTTACTAGAAGCTAAGTTTTTTAAATCAGTCGTACATTTTGTGCTCTTAACAACGAAAAACTATCGCACTTTCCACAGAATTGATCTTCCATAAGCCTTGCAGTGTTATATTCAAGTTTACAGTGTTTCCCGGGCAAAATCTCTGTGATTTTCTAAGCAAAAGAGATTTTTAAGGTAGCCCATACAGAGCATGTTTAGGTTTAACCAAAAATTGCTACAAAACGCAGAAACGTGAAATATCATAATAAGAGATTGTGAAAAGAATATAACTTCGACCTGAAAATATCTGCTTTTTGATTGGAAACGTGGAGCATTTTAGTCGGTTTACAGCGTGCAGTACTACGTCTTTCACCACAGGGTAGCTTCTGTTGTGCAGAAAACCTTGAAAAATTTCCTGCTAGATGAATTTGTTGCAAATCTATTCTTGATTTTCAAGCTCATCCAATGAGCTAGGTGCAAACAATTATAAACGTCCACCTTCAGCTCAAGTGATGTGCGATCTTGTTCTGTAAAGGTATGCGAATTATGTTCAGAGCATCATTATGTGACTCACGCTCCACTGCTCAACATACTGAATAACATAATTTTATTGTTTAACGTCTTCGTAACGTGCATTCTATCAACTTCCTGCTGACGTGCATCAACGCATTGCCGGTTAGTGCTCAAGCCGTGCTATGGCTTCGGTGTTTCGTTGATCAACCATGTATAAAGCGATAAACAGAAAGGCATTTTGCCAGAATTCGAGAATTTCTTTAGTTACCTTCTTCTCATTAGGTTTTTGTTGGAAATAGCTAAGAATATGGTGAAGTTGAACGACAGGTAGATGCACTGATGTAGTTGGCTAGTGTGGCAGAAGACTTCTGCTAGTACCAACTACTGATAATGATGACAACAACGATTTCTTTCTCTCGAATCTTGTTGAATTGTAACTGTCAATTTTATGCTTCGCAAATGTCGTTTTATTCCAGTCGTGTTGAGGATAGCATATTAGTTGTAGTAAAAGGTAAACGCCATATGGAAATCAGTTTTCTGTGACAACAGTATCTGGAGCTGCTAACGAAAGTCAATTTGCAGTGATCTTCAGAGGCTTTCCGGAGGATCACCGGGTTCGAGGGTAACCGCTCGGCTGACAACAACATGCCATTTTTTACACAAATCCAAGAAACAACCTTAGAATTCATGCAGAAAACGATGTCCGCAAGTCTAAGAAACGGTCACCAAAATCACTTTTGCTAACTTTTGAGAACGTTTAGCCATATTTGAAACTTTTTGCAGAATCACACAACTTTTGAAAGTGGCCAACGTTTTACAATTTATCAACGCGACGCTCCTCCATTGGTGTGGAGGTGCGGGATTCGACTCTGGTACCTGGTGCAGGATATTTTTTGTGACTACGCTGGCAATTTGTTGCATAGTTTGAACAACTTGGCTACAGTTCATAGATGTTGCTACGTTGAGAAATTCTGCGTTGTTTGAGCATTTGAAAAGGAAAATGTGGGAATGAAATCGTTGGAAAAAATTTAAAATTTGATATTAAAAAAATCCAAAGCAACTTCGGTTTCTTTGTGCGTGTGTACAAAGATTCTAGTCGCTTTTTATTAGATTGGCCAACACAACAGATAAGACAAAAAGGTCCGCTGAGTAAGCGGAAATATAACTAGCCCTTACGGAGAATACGTTGTAAGCAAAGTTTTTTACCGAAACAGGTGAGTTTTTCTTCTCTTTGAATATAATAATGGTGATGTGGTGTTAATTAGTGTTTGTGCAAAACATGTCTTGGTGGGTTAGCACTTTACTTGTGGTATAGTGCCTCTACAACAAGAATAGAAATAAGCAACCAAAACATTTAGAAAACAAGCATTTTCGCAGTTATCTATCCTAACATAAAGTGCAACTTCAAGAAACAAAAACTAGTTGATATTCTTGCAATTTTATTGTTTTACACCATTTATCATGTTTTTGCGACTTCTGCTATAGAAATAAAACTTCAAACAATGTTTTCAAACCGCTTGCAACATTTTGAAATCTGTTTCAGCTTTACAAGAAATTGTTTTGCATTTGTGATATTTGCACGGTTCAATATTAGTTTGTTCTTTTAATTTACGACTCCGCGTCTCCTTTCGGGATGGTTGAGGGGGCAGCAGCCGTAGGAAGTCTTGAACAACTCACGTTTTTTTTCAGCAACCCTTCATGGTTCTGCAGACCCCATACCAAGTTGGGATTAGTCCACTTTAGAGATGCAGTCGTGCCTCCTCGTCCGTGGTCGTTCCCTGGATTGCTTTCTCGTCGCCGACAGAACTCGCCTCCAACCTCCCCTCGAGCATGCTGGTCACCTAGTTGCGCCATTGTAGCTGCGATCTCTCTATTCAGAGAAGTGACTCCATATTCGGAAGTTTCCAAATATCACATCTGCGCATTTTGTCGCAAGCGTTACGCCGTGAACCTATCGCAAAAGTTCCATCTGTGCCGCTTGTACTTGAAAGTGCAATCTTTCAGTCCTTTACACAAAATTCATGAAAATAGGTGAGAATTGGAAATAATTTCAAATCTGAAAGTTTGGCAGTATTTGAAAGCTCTCGTTTTGCGACCACAGAATGAAGTTGACACTCTTGAGCGTTTGATTTACCAAGCCGTTTATCAACTGTTTGTTCTGCCTTTCGTCACTCGTGAATACCACCTAAAGAAAACTCTAGGTTTTGGAGAATCTTTCGAGGAATCAGCCTACTGGGCTCTGCTTTCATTTTTTGCTATGATTCAAACTTGCACATTTCTGTTTTCAAGAAACTTTCAAGTAACTACTCTCTTCATCTCTACATGTGAGATAAGCAAGGAATCTATTGTCAAATTTTTAAGAGGAAATCGATTTCACGTAACACTATACATGGCAGGCGCGTAGCCAGGGGGTGCAATGGGGGCAATTGCCCCCCCAATTCCGAACGTAGCACTAACAATTTTCAGATCAATCAAGCTTTTGATGCGAAAGCCAAAGAAATGCGTCAATGCAACTCAATGAAACTGCTTAAAAAAATATTCTACTTCAACTTTTAGTCGAACCTGGTCAAAGCAGTATAGCATACCAATTGCCCATGATTAACCAAACATTGTGTATAGCGTAAATGCTGGATAATTCATGCCATGCCTGACTTTTATTTGAGCTTTAAGCTCCGTGTGGAAGTTGGTGATAATCAAATACAACTTGTGTATACGCGCTTGCAATCACTAACCGAATTAAAGCAAGGAGTAACGCTTTTCGCAGCTGTTCCTGGCGCACCACCTTGTTGTTTCCCACTTAATGGCGACATAAACTTCATTTCAAGACCATCGCGAAAATTCCTCTCTGATTACTCTGGCATGCTACGAACACTATATTTTGCCCTTGACTACAGCATCAGCCGCCGTAGCTTTAAATGAACATTGTAGATTTTTTGTGTGCAGTTTTGCAATTAACATGGCGGTGATATACATTTTGTATGCCTAGGCATACCATATTTTTGTGATTGAAAACAGGGACGCTTCAGAAGAACGAGCCTTATCAGATAAATGTGGTTTATATCTTACTGAGCATGTACCCGTTTTGGATTCCTGTAGTTGAGGCACCAAGAAAAACTAAAATAATGCATTTTANTAAGAAACAAAACAAAGTTTAAGCATTTGTAAATTTACATATTCGGCCAATCATACTTTTCTGTAGACAAGTAGACAATACTTTGTTTAAGAAGTCTTCGTTCGATTTTATTTTCTCGTAAAAATCACACGAGGAAAATTCAGTAGTTATTAATTTTACTAGTGATAAGGGCTTTCAAATTCTGCTTCTGTTATCCGACCGCATGTTATTCAAGATAGAACAAATTCTCTCAGTGGGAGTTGGTGAACCAAGTGTAGGACCAGTGGCGTAGCAAGGGAGGGGCCCTGGGGTCTCCGGGCCCAGGGTGGAACCTTTTTGGGGCGCCAGTTTGTTGATCGAAAATTAATTTTTGAAAGTAGTTTGGTAGTTCCAACTCTTCTTTATTATTTCTATAGTAAATAAATTTTTGAAAGTTCTAACTGTTCAGTTTTTGTTTTTAGAAGCCCTAGACTGGTAGGCTACCCTTAATAAATAAGAAATGTGGCAGTGGAGTGAACAAATTGATTGAATGTTTACTCAAAAGTATCGGTCAAATCCAATTTGTTAAAGTGCCCCAATGTTTCTTTTGAAATCAGGGCTTTTTTATCATACTTGGGGACAATTTTCCTCCAATCCCTCCACCTTCCTCTCCAGCCACAGCCACTTCCCTCACCCAAGTCAAAAATCCTTTGAACAAAGCAAAGAGATGACATTCGATCGCAGACTAGCAAATGTTATTGATCCGGTATTTCGAGGTTTTATTGCCCCTCCACTCAAAATCTAATACGAAAGGCCCTGCATGAAATCACGGTAAATAGTCAAGGCTGTAGCTCAATATTTTTTCTGCTATCATTCGATCCTTAGCAACACTCCAACGGCACATCATTACATAACCTGACAACTAGGCATTGGCAACAAATACTTCTTGCCATGCGTCATGCTTTGTTTTAATGTTCGGTGGGATATTTTCGATGAGTGCCACAAGCTGTAGCCTGGTCATTAGGTGGGCTTATCAATATTAAATTTTGGCGGTTGAAATGAAGAACCCGGAAAAGTTAGATTTTCAGTTTCAATAGAACTGCTGTTTTTCTGTATAACGTAATGGTGTCGGAACATGACGTTCTTGAAGTGAGATAGCAGAGTTGCCATTTTAGCTGATTTGCTGCCAAATCCAGCAGGATTTCTCACTGTTAGCTGTAAAATTTTCAATCTAGCAGTGAGCTGATTTTCCAGTATTTTGAAAAACGTTTGGCAAGTTTGGCAGGTAACAAATTCCTGGTAAAAAATGTTTCAACAGTTTTTGGAGATGAAAACCTTACATCTTCTTCATCATAAAATAATTTATCTTCTTCAAAAC
>JGI24022J15233_10006177_pt1 | contig 12917 bp, 10 predicted proteins | sample Ectturendosymbi2_FD_15233 | JGI IMG/M metagenome (IMG submission 15233)
AGTGGTGCACCCCACGCATATTTTGGTGACCCCTAGGGTGCACCGTGCACACCAGTTGAAGAGCGCTGCGATAGAAGATCAAAAGAAATTGCAGAAGTTATGAGGCACCACAAAGCACAAGGAAGGTTTTTCTTGCTACACAAAAGCAATACTGATGAGACGCGTACACCGAAGCAATGCACCAACAACTACTTCAGCTGGTCACCGTCATACAGGAGCGTTAAATAACTGAGGAAAAATGAAGATTTGTAAAAAGCATCAGACATTTGAAGCGATCGGATAAACAAGTTAGATGAAGATGCGCAGCGTATGAAAAACCGATACAGATTGTTTCTCAACAAGGCATCAACGGTCCTGACATAATGTTTAACTTGTTGTGGGCGAACACTTACATTTCTGGGTATGTAATGCATGATTCGGTAGGCATTACTGTATGTAACGCGTAAGCGCTTCATACTAGTCTGTGTGTATTTGCTCCACAATTGGCAACCGTACATTGGCATGAAATAGGCACGAAATTGAGTGGTTTTGAATCCAGAAGATCACTGATCGAATGTGCCTCTGAGCTTGTTTGCTGCACACAGAGGCAAATTTTCATTTTCGGGGCCCTAGGCTGTTTTAAATTGAGGGCCCTTCTAGAAGGTTCGCGACGACTGATGTCATACAAATTAGCACTACACGTGCTCGCTATATCCACTGAACAAGTTGTTCCAGTTCATAAACATATTAGTTTATTCTGAATTCCGTCGATGTCAGGAACAAAAATAGCCACACTGAAAGCAACGAAAAAGGCAGCGGTGATGTTATCTGACCACACTCCTATTACATATTTATTGAGTGCCCTGTGCAATTGCACGGTTTGCCAAGTACCAAGAACTGGCTCTGAATGAAGCACCTGTACTTCTTACGACACTTAACAGCCTGTTACTGTGCATAGTCGGCGATCGACGGGTCTTTTGTTTGCAAAATCGCTGAAAATTTTGTCGCCTTTCCAGCTAAAGCGTGTTCAGTATACAGAATAGCAAGACATTGCAGCATTCCCCCCCACACCGAAACAAACCTTCTAAGAATTTTACTGGTGTTTTACATTAATTTTCAACTGCAAGAGAATAAACTGAAGGAACAGTCGGACTCAAAACGACGTCAGTGACTGACGACGTCACTGACTGCCCCTCTCGAACAAAATTCTTTGAGGCGCTAAAGGTAAACTGAAACTGATCCTTTCATACCTCCGTGCTGCAATGACTAATAGCAAATCAGGGCAGATTGTGTGATCTAGCTTTGATGAGGAAAGGAGCATTTTTGTGTAATTAACCGGAAAAGGCTGGAATATTAATGTATCGATGGAATTGTGTTTTTCAAAGACGAGTGGTACATGACTTGCATTAAATAATTCATTGTACAATTCAAATTAAAATGTGTTTCTTTAACTTGTGGTTTGCAGTCGCAATATATTGTTTGATTTTTTTCTAAGATGTACAATTTTGTCAGGCAACACTACGTAGGCCTATAAATTATGAGAACGTTGTTATTTGAAAGTTTTGATATTCTTTATAATGAAAATAAAGGAGTATAGAAATATGTTATGGTGGTTATGGATGATTCATATTTTATTTGCTGAAAATTCGAAGTAAAAATAAATACAAACATTTTCCGTTTTAAAACATCTATTTTCTTAATGTTTTAACTTCCGTAAAAATTGTGCCTATATATAATACATAAATTATTAGTTAGGACACACACTTCAACTTTGCCATTGGCGCCATTTCGCACAGATACGCCACTGCATTTTGCGCCAGTGAATATCTGCAGCGTTAGCTACGCCTTTACCCCGTATCTGCCCCATAAAAAGCAACGAGAGATAGACCCGGGCTGAACGAAAGTGCCTTACTGGCCTCGTGTAATCTGAACAAACATTCAGGAATTTTGTTCCACACATTATACGTAACAATAACCAAGTCTCCAACGCCATAAAAAGAGAATACTCATCGTCATTCACTTCAATCCTTTGCGCTCATTCTTCTACATCAGGGGTCTCCAAAATAAGGCCAGCGAATACATTTTGTAAATAATGAAAAATTAATTAACGAAAAACTTTACAATTTGGTAGAATGTAGCATATCCCTAAACAATCACATTACGTAAGATGTCCGACCCTCGCACTATTGTGTAATAACTTATGTGGCCCTCGGATGAAAAAGTTTGAAGACCCTGTTCCATATAGATCTTTTGTTAGCGGCATAGTAAAAAAACGTGCGTTGAACCAAAACAAAAATACAAATATAATTGCTTAAAAAATGCTGGAAATTCTCCTTACTCCCGAAATTTTGGGGATCCTCAAAATCGGGTGCCCTAGGCTTAAGCCTTTTTAGCCTAATGGTGAATCCGCGCCTGGCTGCACAGTACAGCGATTTCACTCGTTTCTGAATATCATCATTATCCTTCAGTGAGGCATTTAGCCACACACCAAGGTATTTCACTTGGTCAGAAAATGGTACATGTACACCATTCAGAAAAACAATTGATTGAGCAGGTTGTTTATACTTTTTGGGAAAAAAAGAACACCAATTGTTTTGTTACAATTAAAGGCGATTTTGTGTTCAGCAGGATGGCCACCACAAATATTAAGAAGACGTTGGAGTCCACTAATACTGGGGCTGAAGACACATATATCACCAGCACACATTAGATGAGTCACAACCATATTTCCCACAGTGCATCACACTTTGGTTGAACACAGCTGGTATTAGAGCTCATCAAGGTAAACAGCAAATAAATATGTGCTCAGAACACCCCGTTGCTTTACCCCGTTAGTTACAGTAGAGGTTGAAAAGCTGGTGCCCCATTTTACTTGCATGGTCTGTTGCCTGTAGCAACTCAACAACAGTCTTGCTATGCACTTAAATTAATTTAGCAAAGAGCAGGTTGGGGTTAGTTCTTTCATGGAAATGCCTGAAAAAACAGATATAGTCTCATCAAACCTGAAACATGAAGACAATACCAATATCAGAGTTTGAGCATTTTAAGCGCTTTTTTGAAACAAAAAATGGAACATTTCAAAAACTAGAGCCAGTTCGGAAAAATCAATGTCAAGAGGTTGCAGTGTTCCTTTCTATATTTTTCACTGTTCGTATATATATGTTACTGTTGAGCGCTCGTTGCAAGAAAAACACTGAGGGATGCTTTGCTTATGACTTGGTGAAACGTATATGCTTGCATAGCAAGTTGACTTACCCTTGACAACCAGCTATCAAAAATACGGCGCCTCGCATAAAGCTAAGCAAGGATCTGTAAATTTTACCCATTGAATCGTAGGTGGTGAACCACTGCTGTTTTTTTGACAATTGCAGTAGCACACAATTACATAATTTATTAATCTAAGGATGTGTTTAATTAAATATGTGTTCATTGTTGCTTTGTAGAAAAAAGCCGACTTTTGTGCAAAGATATTTCTGCACTGATGAGTGTCAATCATGGCTAAGGTGCACATCAATTTTAATGCACTAAATTGCAAGCAATTGTTTAGACAGCTAATTTTGTGCAACGAGACTATTTGCATAATTAGGTTGCTGGTCTTCGTAGTAGTGACCAGGCATACTGCCAGGTTTTAAGGTTTGAGGGGTAAAATACATTTTTAGGGGGGCGAGATTTTTACTCGATGTTTTAATAAAAATATTGCTGAGCAAAACAAAATGTGGGGGTCACAAAAAAATTCGGTCATTGTCTCCGAATGCCCCCCGTGGCTGCGGGCCTGGTAGTGGCTATGAAAGCTAGCATTGGGCTGTAGTTTCCATACAAAGCCAATTTTTAGTTTGTACATTCCAGTCGTTGGTAATTTTCAATAGGGAAGCCTTGAAGTCAATCTATTTGACGCTCCGCAATTTCTACCATTCCACAACGTTTATATGCAAAAATTATCGAAATTGACTGGTTGATGTTCAAGTCCAAATCGCAAAGTTAATTTTCAAAATCATTTCTTTTTCAGGCATGCTCGTTGGTGATGCGTTGGCTATGCCAGTGCACTGGTATTACGACGTACCAGCAATAAAAAAAGATTTTAAGGGGTGGATAACCAAGTACGAAAAGCCTAAAAACTTACATCCCTCAAGTGTGTTGAGGGTATCGAATACAGGTAGGTGCTATCTGCTATTATGTATAACAGCTAGCATACAAGGGAAGCAGGAAGCTCAGAATCTGCACTGAATATGTTCAAAATATAGATAGTTATGTTGGTTGGAGCAGCCATATTATTGTGTAGTAAAATTATGAAAATAGATTAATTTTGAACTGACATCACATTAGTTTGGTTCGCGATCATTAGATGTGCTTTGTAACAGGATAGACACATGAAACATCATTGCCGAGAGTATGGTAACCTTGGTCTGAACACTACCACCTGAAAATGTTGGGAGGAGCAAAATGACTTGTACGGGAGGAAACCATATAAAAACTGATAAATTTCCTTAGGTCTAACGGCTTTAATTTCACAAGACTTTCGAGCAGCTATGTCTAACTCACGGCCCAGATTTGATCTTCGCTGCATTGAAAGTATCCTGCATACTGACAAACAGTCCTTGTTTTAATAAACTTGAATTTGATATTTTTGATGCAGGTGGTCTTCAGTGCCACTTAATCACGTCTGTTGCCATTGCAGTTTGTATTCTAACGCTTTCAGTACATTAGCTTAAGCTAAATTTAGTTTTCTAAGATGAAAGTAAGCGATTAAATGTGCGGCCCACATTATGTCATTCAGCGTGCGGCCCTGGTTAAGATAGTGACATAATTATTGTCTCAGTAAGCCATTAGGGTTGGACATCAAATAGCTGCTTTAGAATTTAATTCAGGGGTCAGCAACCATTTTTTAACAAAAGAGCCTTTCTGCTTCATCTTCTAGCATATGGGAGTAGCCACAAAACGTTGGCACCGTTTCATCTTTCTTGCGACTTCATAGGGGCATAGGCTAAATTGTAATCAACTCAATTATAAATCAAATTAATATTTAAAATCGAAGTTTTATCAAATCCAGAGAGCCACTACAGGAGCTAAAGAGCCGCAGGTTGCTGAACCTGATTTAGCTGCTCTTCTTCTCTGTCCTGGTGGCGAAAAATTTTGTAATGGGGATTTCGTCCCTCACTGGTTACGGGCCTGTGTCCTCTTTCTAATTGTTCTACCTTCCGTTCAAAATTACTCGAATGTACGTTGCTTTACTTTCATCTTCTCTCTTCGCTACAAGGCTTTTGTTGTGAAAGACCTCGCGCTTATCTGCCTTAATCGCAGCGTGTTTGTCAGAATTTCAATTTATTTAAGCGATATATGGCATTTACAGACGCTTAATTGCATTGCAATCTCATAATGCAGTCACTGCTTCCCCGCGTTGAACGGCGCCTGGTCCAGCATCCCCTTTCGCTATAGTTTGTCCGGGTTGGAATTGGATAGCAGGCACCCTGCAACGACCGGATCGTTAATAAACATACCAGGCAAAAATAAATTTTTCTACTGGTACAACACAAGGCTATCAGTATATGGCATCCTGGTAAAACCTTACAGTGTAGCTTTCACCTGCTATTCACCGCTCAAGTACATGTTACNGTTTTTCACGATCCTCATCGATTAGGTGGTTGAACCAAAGCTGAAAAATTTGTATTCATAAAACTCAGTTTTTAAATCCAGAGCTTGAAGTTATGTTCTTTCACTTTGCTCCACATCTGGTTTAGGTTTACATGCACGCATACTTCGTATTACGGTGTTGACAAGCATAACTGTTTGGTCGAAACGTACCAATTTTTGGTTGCAAAAGCTCAGTTCACTTTCATTTATGCTCGTTTTTTGTACTCCTTTCGGAGTGTCACGAGTGTCTACGGCGCTCATCTCCCCTTGCTCACGCCGTGGCCCACGCGGCAGCTTTGTAAAATACAGTAATAACAAAAAACTGAGCATTTCAAAAAGCGTCATGGCGGTTGACGGTAAACTTTCCATATCTGTCTTACTAAAAAGCCATTTTGATCTTGACGCGTTTACGTTACGTATATCGCATTTTACCTGCTCTGTACACCTGCAATCCGTTTAGCTGGCGACTCGGTTTGAACTTGCTGCGGCAGCGGTAAGGGTATAATTTTTGGACCAGGTAGTACCCACTGGTGAGTTTGAGGGCAGTAAATTTTGCGGGTTGGCCAAGCGATGTACGCTGGCTGGAGTACATACTGCGCAGGGGGAATTCTTTGGTGGTGGGAAGCACCTGTGAATGCATCAAGACAAATGAATATACTATAATTAAGCAAGATGTAGCAGTGCAATGTTGGGCCCACGCTCTTGTTTTTCTTTTTTTTTTAAATTAAGCCATAACATTGGCAATAAAACATTTGGAGCATGTCATTAGTCAGTGGTGGTCAATATCGAATGGTCTGTCGACTAAGTATACAAACACGATGATGCATAAAATGTGTTCCTACCCGGTGTACCAGTAGTTTGACATGGACGCCATGCAGTTGGAACCGGTACGTCTGCAGGCTGGTACTCAGCAACCGCCATCCCAGATCCACTTTTCACGCAGGCATTGCTTGCAGGTTTTATGGTGCTCAGTGTGAATCCACGATCATCTCCACGCTTGTGAACAACCAGTTGAACTGAAACGCAGGTGATAAAGACGTCAGTAGTCGCTACAACTTTTTGGCTGGTGAGATAAGTTAATGCCTCGTTTGAATAACGGTCTATAAGGGCTCTACGCGTGGTCAGGATCTTCTCTAATCCAAATGCGTGTGTCATTACTACATTACACCCTTATGTGCAACGGCGTGACCAGCTGTGTGTGCATAGGTGTAGGAGCAGGCAGATTTTTGAGGGTGCGATGGATTTTTGCCCAAATTTTCCCCAAACTTGCCCGAAAATAACTAAATGAAAACTTGATCTCAAAAAAAACGTCTTCACTTTTGGGGGCCAGTTTTGTAAAATTAAAGTGCATACAGCGATTTTGCGAAGGTGTTCACACATTTTTCCCAAATTTCCATAGGTTTTGCCCGGATTTCAAGTGATTTTGCCCGAATTTTCACCAAATCAAAAGTTTTGGGGGTGCGCTTGCACCTCTTGCACCCCCGCCTCCTACACCAGTGTGTATGTGCATCTCGCTTGCAAAAATTCTGGCAGAGGCATTTCTTACTATTTTTTCAGCTTATAGCTATGAGCAAAAATGTTTTTTTTTATTGTCAGTTAAACAGTTTGCTAATCTATAAACAATTGAAGGCCACGGTGCGAATATTTTTCGAATTTCAAGTCAATTGCAGTTTTGTTCACTTTGTTCCACCTATATCTTACGTAAGTGTTGTGGCGTTAGTTGCCTGTTCAATAAACAAGATAGATTTCCGCAACGAGAGCGCAAGAAACCACCAGCTAAATACTGATGAGTTTCAGGTATATCAAAAAAGTTTCTTTTGCGACAAGTGCACTCAGGTTGAAGACACGCTGACACCTGAGACGCAGTGGTGCAACTCTGAACGTATGTTGCATCAACTACGTCCCAGATGTCGAAGCGAACGTGTGGTGCGCTCACGAACCCATATGTCATAAGCTTATGTTTTTATAGCGAAATTGAAACAATGTGCAAACGTTTGAGCCCGAACAATTGTTTCCCGCTGCAATCTGCGTCAAGACTGCAGTGTTTGTTTATGCATGGCTTAAAACCTCAGTCGCTGTGCTTGTACGAAATAGATGCCCGCTAGTTACGTACCATCTGTTTTTTGGTCAAGCCGAGCTGTTTTCACAGTCAAATCCAGAGGCTCCGCTTCGGACTGATGCACCTTGCTGAAGACTCCACGTTGGTCGCGTATTGGGGCCTTGGTGCTTGGCAAGCAAACACCGCTAAGACCTTCATTAGAGCATGCTGATCTGCGTGCAACATCCTTGTGAAATGTGCGAACCGCTTGCACCATACTTGGTGGTGCTGGAAACGAACCCTGTTCGTCTTCGTCCGGGATTTCTTCCTTAATTTGTAGTCGCACGTCAGGCGTGCTGTCCTCACGGTTTCCACCTTCATTGCCATCCTTTGGCGTCTCCTTATAAGCTGCAAGTAAACTGAGATCTTGAAAAGGGTTGAAACAAACAAACTAAATCTGTTTTTGGTAAAAACGCTTGCACAAAGAAATACGTAGAAATAAATGGCTTTTTTTATTCCAGAAGCACAACATTTATGTGAAATCTAAAAATTCCAATCAAACTCCGAGTTTATTTTCAATACTATGTTACCAGTTGAATTTGTGATAGCAAACAAGCTATCGAATATGATCGTTGATTCATTTTCCACTTCGATTTGCGTCATCACATTGATTGCTTTCGTACAGGTAACAGTGTAACCGCAACACTGTCAATACTGTCAGAATTGATGATTTTTACTTGCTTGTAAGTAAATTACATGTTAGTATCCGCATGGAATAACTTAAAATAACTAGCATAATAATAGCAAAGACCTTCTTCTCGAAGATTTTTGATAGCTTTAGCAAACCAAGCTTCTTATACTACCACAATGACGTCACAGCATTTTGCAATAGAAGTTGAATTTGATTAATAAGTGAAGCTGTCCTAAAAGCAAGAACGTGCAGGATGTTACTCAGATCTTTGTAATCGAAAAAACGTCTAGCTTGTATGTCATTCTAAAGCATGTCATGGCCAACGTACTTTGAAAACTTCATTTCGAAGCATTTTAGGTTGAAATTTCGTTGGGACTCTGTAAAGCAGTGGTCAGCAACCTCTTTTGCACTACTGAATGGTTGAAGGTAGTCCTTATTTCCACTGAACGACCTTCAAGGTGTGGCAGATAAATACATCTTCCCACTTCCCCTATGACATCTTCAATAACATCTTCATGGTTGAAGCAAAAAGTTCAGTGAAATCATTTGAGTTTCTTCAATTTTAGTGCACAATGTGCCGTAAAGTTACACACATTGGCTAAATATTTGTTTTCTTCACATGTCCTAGAAAAAAAGAAAAAAAACTCCAGGGTCTAAAGCAGTGGTTCCCAAACTTTTTCTGATCTCGTACCATTTGTGGGTCCCGTACCATCACCACGTACCACCTTGTTCCAGGAAAACTCATCTACCAAATATCATTCGATCACAAAAGTTTGGAAAACCGGAATTGACACAAATGCGACATGAACAAAATGACTGTGAGAAATTGTAATGGCCATTTTTAAAAACCAACAAGGCAATCACACAAAAATAAAGGAGTCTTAACAGAACCCGATAAGTAAAAACTATAGATGTGAATATATATTTTGTGAAGAAAAACAGAAAGTAGGCCTTCCGCGTACCACTTTGAAGGCCTTCGCGTACCATTAGTGGTACACGTACCACTGTTTGGGAACCACTGGAGTAAACAGTCTTCGTCTCGCATGCTACAAACATGATGGCGTTTGTCATGCTGCCGTACCGACCTGAGAAACTGCTTGAAGCTTGCGTTGTTTGATCCACGAGCACAAAGCTAGGATTCCTTGCTGATTGCCCAATGTCTCTTGCAGATCCAACCGACAAAGTCATAGTGGCCATTTCTCCTGACGGACCTTATTACGTTGGTCAGAAGATTACTGCGAAATGCAAGCCGAACGGATTTCCAGACGCTGTGATAACTGAGTGGGTATTTATTTGTTAGCGCATAAATTCTACCGTTGCTAGAAAGCAACCCCGATCAACTACCTATTGTTTACATATGTTGTGTTTATCTTTTTTCTGCTATTGCGGGAATCAACTAACGATCATTTCATTCTTGGCCTTCCATCATGGGCATTGAATTTCGGAGGTTTCTAATTAGAGCAAGGACTCGTGCAATCAGTCTGTGATTTTGTTTTATGATTTATGCGTTTCTTCCTTTTTGAAAAAAATAAAGGACTGTGCTTTTTGCCCCATATAGTTCTTGTGAGCAAGAAGTCTAAACGAACGCTCTGTTTCTTAACTTCACAGATTTTGCTATTTTGTCTTTCTCGTGTTGCTGAAACATGTTTATTGACAAAGGAAAATAACAACGTACGATTTAATAAATCATAAATATTTCAAAACTCTTTTGAGTGGTCCAAAAACTTTTGTTTCAAGAACCTGGAAATTGCGATGTCTGACACTACATATGGCTTAAACCCAAAAATTGACACTTTCCTATTTGCATTTTTCTTGAACGGCGGAAAAGGGCGCTATTCTTGTTTTGTGCGACTTTTGTTTTTTCGTTGTCATGTTGGTACTCAGGGACAAAACGCCACGAAGGTATTTCTGTAGGATCGAGGATAACGGCAGCGAAAAGGGGACTCGTATGTTGGGATGTCGAGATTCGGGCTGTAGTATTTTGAGGCAACTCACCCTTCGGTTGTCAGTTTGGCAAAAAAGTCGATGCAACCTCTTATAATCTATTTTGTTTCTTAATTCTCATTGATAAGAAAATGGACATTTTTTAGATATTGCGCACAAACAAAAAATAAGAAAGTTAATGAAAGGTGAATGCATGGTTGAAAAGAGCCAGCGTTCTTGAAACTTTGACTTTTTCGTTAAACTTTACGGTTACGCTGCCAAGACGTATGGCTGCGAATATCATAATTTTTATTCGTAAACTCCTCCCAAATACTTTTCAGCTTTCACTCTCAGACATCTTCCGAACTGATGCTCACCGTTGCCAAAGACACCACTGAATTCTCGTGTACAGCAAACAACGGACATAGCGATGTGACGGGGTCAACGACCATCAATGTCATCTGTAAGCGCCTCTATTAATGAATATTGANTTCGGGCGATTTACTCGATTAACTGTGATAATGGGCACAATTAGGTGGGGGACACGGGGAACGCGTTCCCGGGGAACGCGTTCCCCCACTTTTTCAGACAGTGGAGATATAATATGCCATGTTCCCCCACATTATTTCTTTATGTTTTGTAATATATTGACCTCACACCAACCTGGCCCCCCAGATGTAACGACTAAATTGCGCCCATGACTGTGATAAAAGGTTTCGCATGCTGTGCAGGCACAGGCACAACAGCAGTAGCGTAGCCAGCCCAACATGTTTGGAAAGGTCAAATATTTTGACTTCAAGCAAGCAACAGTATTTATGGCACACTGCCTCTCAAAGCAAAAAACGACAAGATATGCTAGAAATTTGGGGAGCATGGCCCCGTTGGCCATCCCTGGCTACGCCTATGGATAACAGTATGGTTTAATCAAAAGTTCGTTATTTTTTTCAGAGACCAACATTCACTATAATCAAAATACGAAACGCAACATTTTTTTTCAATGGTGTCGCTGCGTAGGGTCGATTGCTAGACTTGCCCATGGGATGCTTTTCTCTGGCCTATCCTTTCCATGGAAACTTGCGGCTGTCTCATCCCCACGGGATTCCCACAAAACGAAACACAACTCTGCCATCAGCACTGATAAAAAATCAGGGCCGCAAACAGATGAACATTTCGGGGTGGGTGGCCAAATTTGTTGCAACTTGTTGTTTTTCCGAATGACTAAAGTTCTTGGCGCTTTCAAAATGTTTGTGAAATTTCCGGAGAGGGGTGTAATTTCCCGGGTGTCCCCCCTAGTTGCGGGTATATAAAAATATGCGCTGTTTTTCTCCTGTGTTTCACAATGTCACGGCGCCACGTGGCGTGGTGTTTGACAGCCACTTGACAACAAATTGTAACGCGTAGACAAACCGTCATTGTTTCATCATATTACACAGGAAAAAGTTCCCTTTCGCGAAAGTTACTTTGAACAGAGGTCAGTTAAATACTGTATTTACCGTTTCATTGCTGAGAAAATTGTATGCGTGCCTAAGCGTATAAAAAGCCTCTTGTCAGCAAACAGAGGTATCAGCGCACCTCAGACATTAGTGAAGTAGAATAACGGCTTCAAATACGACGGTTCTAAAAATCTAAAAAATCTTAGCATGCCATATGCAATGAGAGGACGGTGGAAAAAAGAAACATCACCTTTAGTTTAATAGATCTAAATGCTAGCATGACTACCGCCCCAATGAGACATGGGGAAAATTTCAAGTCCACTCTGGCATCCCATTGGACAAATCCCATGGGATTTCTATAGGAATCGCATTCCCGTGGACAAGCCTGTCAATTTCCCAATAGCAGCCGTGGGGGTTGTGTCTTTAAAAAATTGTTGAGCGCCATGCTTCCCCAAGAAATCAAAAGTGCAGATGTATTTTATCGAAAAAATGAATATTTTACCTTTGGGAAGCGCCAATATAAAAATCTTAAGCGTGGGTTTCATAAAACTTAAAAAAAGTTAGCGTGACCAGGCTGTCGCCTTGCGGCACGCCGGTACCATCCAGCTTCTCTGAGGCATTTCTACTCGGTTCGTTTTGGATGATGTGCATGTTTCTCGTTTCCTCCTGTGCGTTTCGCGGACTAGAAAAGTTGTAAAGCTCTTGGGATGTTCACACTATTTGCAGATTTGGACTCTGCTCAAATTAGCGGGGCTGCTGAAGTTGCGGTTGATGGTACACTGACGCTGACCTGCAGTGCGATGACGAATGATCAGGCATCCGTTTCCTACACTTGGATGAAAGACGGAGACACAATAGGAAACGAAGGTTAGGCCAGAAAACTACGATGGCTCGTCGCTGTTTGCCATTTTTCGCAAAATTGCAATATTATTACTGGAATAAGGTAAATTTAGGTTCGCATGAAGAAGCAACAGAGGCCACAGACACAATAAGAAAAACCCAACGTGTGAATCAAGGTCAAGGTCCGCGTTACCAGCTGCCAGAACAAAAAAATGCAGAATGCTAATGCAAGCGATGGCGCAAGAGAGTTGCTGCGTCTGCAATATTGTAACAAGATTGCGTCGTGGTATACAGCAGTGTTTTTCAACCTTTTTTGCATCACGGACCACTTTATGCAATAAAAAAATTTTGGGGAACACCAAACAAAATTTTATAATCACAATTA
>JGI24022J15233_10006180_pt1 | contig 12914 bp, 7 predicted proteins | sample Ectturendosymbi2_FD_15233 | JGI IMG/M metagenome (IMG submission 15233)
GAGCGGAATTATTTCATAACAATGCATCATCAGGCTGGAGTTCATTTTGAAAATTTCACTGAAGTGAAATTCCGGGACATTTTGCTAACCGGGACGGAACACCAGGACAGATGTTTAAACCGGGACAGTCCCGGCCAAACCAGGACGTATGGTAGGTCTATTTAAATATAGCGCATTCATCCACTGAGATTTGTCGTAAGTTCGGAGTTTTTTCTGTCAAAAAAGAAAGAGCAAAAATGTCATTGTTCTCCAGTGGCGTACGCAGAAAATTTTCATGGGGAGGTTTCATTCAGTGGCATATGGTGGCAGAACCGTCGCCAGAAAGTTTTCAGTAGGGAGGCTTTACGTTTCTGCGGGGGGGCTAGACATTCTCAAAATTGACAAAAAGTACAATGACTTATAGTGTTTCATGTTTCAATTTGGGGGGCTTGGAACTTTGTTCGGGGGGCTAAGCCCGCCAAAGCCCCCCCCGTGGCGACGGGATTGTATGGTGGTCATTTGTGTTTGATGTGCGCTGTTTTTGACGTCACAATTTGATGTCATAGTCTTGTTTCCAAACCAACGTTTTGGAAAATTGTGTTAACATAAAATGCATGTTTTTCTACATGCACTCCTTTATTTTATGTCATTGCAATGAATATAAACTGTCAGTGCTCCAAGTTAGGATATCGAAGGAAAACAAACTCAACGCCACGACACAGCAGTTCATAACTGCAAAAATATCAGGCGGCTCGTTGAAACGGGAGTACACAATCATCAATGCATCAGCGCAGTTTACAACTGCAAAATGGGGCTGCGCTAATGCCTTGTCGAATACGAGCATTCCAGCATAGAAAGTGTGCGGCTGGAGTAGCTGGCGCACACCCCGGTTTGCAACATCGAATCTTGCTAAACTACACAAGGATTGAGAATGCGCATAAAGCACGCAAGAAAACTTTCGATTTTTTGTTGTTTATAGAAGTCCAGCAAATGATTAGTTTTCTTTTGCCTTGTCGAGACATTGTCAAATGCCTGAATGCTTCTATGTTACCAACTGCTGTTTTTGAGCTCGTGCAACGGTTCTATCATGTTACAGAAATTGGTAATGTAGCCAATGGGGTCAGCGCTTGCGCTGATCAGACTTAGCAGACAGAATGAAGGCAATTGTTTCAGATAAAGTAAACTATCGCGGAACACAATCTTAAACATTCGTAGTGGACTAAAGGTCTGCAAAAGATTGTGAGATGATTTCTGGACGCAAACGATAACTCAGATTCCCACCGAAACCTACTGCAATTATTAGTTTTTGGTCCATTTACGTGGTATTTGCATTAAGCCGACAAATTAGCAAGCAAAAAGTGTGGTAAAACAATTAAGCTCCTTTGCGCAGGTAATAAAGTTTTCGCAAAATATCAAGCTCAAGGGGGTTTTTAACCCCAACCCCTCCGCTTGCGTACGCCCTTGCTGTTCTCTTTGTGCACACCACGAAAACCCTATATTCCGACGAAAGGAACTTTTAACCAGGGGCCTCAAACTCAAATTGCTTTGAGAGCCAAATGAGGAACTGTGAAGTAACCCGAGGGCCGCATTATGACGCTGACGCAAACAGTGGCTGTATCTGAACCTTCCTAGAAACAGCTTTTACATCTTATTTCCCGCGAAAGGTATCGTGAATTATAGGTAAATCATCTCTAGCCGTCTCTACATTCGTTCAAAAAGGAGCTTGTTCACTCGCTGGCTGAGAACTTTTAAACACCCGGGAATAAGCTAAGTAACTTAAATGCTGATTATATTAAAATTCCCAAAATGCATTGCGGGCAGTACAAAATGCCCTCGTGTTCCAGACCCTTGTTTTAAGATGTAAATCTTTGACTGGATGCGCAAAAAGTCATTTTCAAAGTACTACTTTTTTCTAACATTGAACGGAAACAGCAAATTCTCCCGTTTTGTATTTATCACCTTGACCTTGCCGCAAACACCTAGGTTGGCGCTACATTAGAGCAGTTTCAAATCAAAAAGTGGCAAAGCCGAACGCACCAGCGAGAAGCACTAGTTCATAGCAAAATTCCGACCCTGCTCCCGATGTACTTTGGGTATGCCTTTGTGGCATCGAGTTAACAATTCTCTTATATTGTAGCCTATGCCATGGGCGTCGGAAGAGAGGTGCAGAAAGGCCTTGTTCACCCTTGATCTTGAAATTTGCTATTTTGCTTTTCCTTTTTGTAGAAGAATGTTTTTCTGTTAGTTTTGAGTTGGCAAAATGAAATTTCACCGTGGTTGCCCCCCCCCAGAACATGCTTTTGGTCACTACTTGGAAAAATCCACTGTTGCCCCTCTGGAAAAAATCCTTCCAGCGCCCATGGTGGATGCATAAGTAAATTGCATTTTCGTGCATAAATGAATATGTGCGTTTTACGGTTTTGTATATGTTTTTCTGCGCAAGTTTAACGTGCGAGATGAGCCCAAAACAAAACATTGTCCTCTGTCAAGGGAACTGATGGAGGGGAGGCCACAAATCCGCGTCTCTAAATTAAAGCATACATTGAAATGAAATTCTCAATCAACAATTTCAAATATTTGGATTATGAAATCAAATTCAACAAATTATAGTGGCAGTGGTATGCTTATAAAAAGTTTTTGTTGACACAAGCAGGATTACCGAATAGTTAGGCAAAGGGGCCAAAACCTACTGTACTGCGTTATTTTGATATAAGCAAACATCAGTCTACACCTAAAGTTATGCGTCCAGGTGATTTGATTGGCTTTTCCTGTGAATGCTTTCGACTTGTGCCAGGAAATTCTTTTAAACCAAATGTCCACCACCTTGCCCCTTACAGCGATCGGGTTTATGCTTCTGAACTTTCATTTTCTTTTTTGGAGCAGGTAAGAGTTCTAATCGTCAAGCACATTCCCTCCACAGCAATATCCATGTGTCTACTATAAAAATATTGATGACATTTGGCAAATTCGCAAATCATGAGCCTTAGTGCTTGGAACAAGCGGAGTCAGAGTTACGCACATTACGGCTCGTGAAAAAATGCTTGTCGTATGTAATGCGTCAAATTAACTTTTTCCACTTTGAAATGTAACGCAAATTGAACACTCTTCCAGCGGCGTAACTGACAGGGGGCAGCAGTGCGAACCGCCACACCCCATGGCAAGCTAAATGTAAAAACCGGCCCCCCACTTAGGTGATCTTTCGGTATATAGTATTCTTTTGGTTTTCAGTAAGTTCTTGTTCTTTGTGTTTTTAGAAGTGTTTTCCGGTGATTTCGGGTTTTACATCCACACTCGGACCGGATTCACTATCATTTCTCAACTGCTTTCTGAGTGCTGGCTGGTGGGCTCCCTAAGGCGGCCAGCCCTCTTCAGCTGCGTTTCCCCCTGGCTCAAACCTCGAGTTACACACCACTATGCCCTTTTCGATTAGCGTTTCTGATATTTATATGAGCATAAAAATAGGTTAACATAACGTAACGTTACTTAGCTTATCGAGCAAATATAGAATTTCGAATGTTGAAAGATATAGAATATCCTGGTTCAACTTACCCCTTGTAATGGAATGGATTTTATTAATTCAGTGACGACGTACGTTGATTAGTTTTGCAGTTTTTTCTTTTTGAATGGCTGTTATTTGGAAATGAGAAACGTCTTAGGATCAAAACTTCCACCAAATTGACTCCAGGCTCCATTTTCACAAAGCGTAACGCTGCGCGAAGCAAACACACACGTCAAAAAGAAAATTCTGCAAAATGGCTTGGTATACGTCAATTCCTAGTTTATCACAAAATTATAATCTTGGTATATATGGAAACCTTCGTGAAACACGTAAGAAGCAAAGTGAAAAAAGAACCCTCTTCAGGCAAACCGCATGAACGATTGTTTTTAATTGCTGAACTGTCCTTTGCACCAGACGTTAAATACGCAAAAAAAAAGACGAAAAGAAGTGGAATTTTTTTTAAATTGAAAAGGGAGGATCAGCATAGAGTGCAAGCTGGTGACGTTCACTTTGCACTGTTCTTTTATAAATATCTGAAAGGCGAGGTTCCCCAAACGGAATTTGTCCCACGATTTTCCGGTAGGCTAACCTGCAATTTTTTTATAGATTGGTTCATAGGTGTAGGAGCAGGCAAATTTTTGGGGGTGCGAAGGATTTTTGCCCGAATTCCTTCAAACTTGCCTGAACAATTTTTTGGATGACCTCCACGAAAAGGTCTGCATGTGATTCTGTAAACGTTGGGCGTCATATTTGCCCGTATTTTCAGGGATTTTGCGAAGGTTTTCACAGATTTGGCCCAGATTTAACAAATTTTGCTTGGATTTTCACGGATTTTCCCGGATTTTCACTAACTCAAAATTTTTGGGGGTGCGCTTGCACCCCCACCTCATACACCACTGGATTTGTTGTGGGAAATGTATTTATCTATTCTTCAGTTATTTCAAACTGGCACCTTAGTTATAGCACAGAGCTTTGAGCAAAGCCCATGAACTCTTACAAAATGCTTCAAATACCAACATAAGGTAAGCTACTGCTGTGCAGTGTATCAGAAGTATTGGCTCTTGAAAAAGACTGTAATTAGGAAACGGAACAATACGAGTGAATATTGTTTAACTGGCCATATAACGGCCAATGCTTCTACTCGCAGGTAACAGACAGAGGCAAAAGCTTTTTCATTTTTTTGTAATGAAAACTTATTTGCAGTTATGTTAAACTGGAGCTAAATTTTCTCGCAACAGAACATTTCCAGACTTATTCAAATTGGCAGTTTCCAAATTTATGTAGGCCTATTCTTTTGATAATGGTGAAGTACATTAATACGTTGATAACTAGGCCTACTTTACTGATATTGCATCAGTCCACAAATATCAAACAAGGCTCGCTCTTTTACAAATATATAATTTACCCAGAATGAAAACGTCTCTAGATCAGCTTTCTTTAAAGTATATTTGTCCCAAAATTTGTTCTGTTATTCCTGAAAATTTGAGGTCTTTCTAGACTTTCTCAACTTATTCATTTGGAAAACATTACAAAAACGCCCCGCAGTCTTGCTAATATTCCTGTTGATTTCATTTCATATTATTGTCACTTTTATGCAATATTGTTTTTAGTGCCCCTGTTTTCCCTTATACCTTTTGCCTCCCCAGTTGGTCAACCCGACTTATCCCTCTGTGCATAGGCGTGCTTTATATCTTTTGCCGCTCCAGTTGGTCACTCCACCCCTCTGTGCATGGGCATGCTTTTCCCCTCTACTTTTTGTTGTTGTTATCTTGTTTACATATTTTATCTGACCTTGATGCGATGCATTTTGTTACTTTTCATTTATTACATGTGAAACATCATCAATTAAAATTTATTTATACTGGCAACAGGGCAGGCTGACCATTTGACCCATATCGTCTTTCCTCTTTTGCCAAACCTTCGTGAATCAAATATCTTAAAACAGGTCAATTTGCAAAGCTTGAAGTTGATGAAAATGTGTCCATGTTGTCATCAGCATGCAATTAATTTCTGATCTTTGATGTTTTTCTTTTACCTTTTGTTGAATTTGTGTCATTTGTTCTGTTTAGCTGAGTCATATGAAAAAATAAAGAGTGGTAGCCTACTATATGGCATTTCGTGATTTATGTCAAAAAAATGCATAAATAAACCATACGACATAACCGTATATGAGCAGTGAGCATAGCAGAGTTTATAAGTTTTTATTTCATACCTTTGGTAGAACCACACTTAATGATCGAATGTTTGTGATGCTTATTAAAATTCTGCCAGTGCTTTTCGTTCTGCTCTTCTGTGAATGTCTTCGCTCGAGCGTAATATCATTCAACCGTGCAGTTGCTACCCCTGTTACGCTCGAGTAATTGCAGATATCTCATTACGCTTTTAACTGGTTGCTGTTACAGTGGCTGTGCGCGTGCACTGCAGCACAGATCTGGAAGGCAGTGTCTGATACGATGGTGAAGATGTCTTAACTCTTAGTAAGACATCTTACTTTAGTTGAAGACTCCTGCTTTAGTTCAGTGCTGGTAAACGCAGTGAAGTGAGTTTGTATTGCGAAGTATCATTTGCATTTTCCCCTTGTGGCATTCAAAGCTGCATTACCATTACGGTAAACGTAGGCTTTCGCTTTGGACCTAGTTTTCCATCAAATTCGTGATTATTTTTAAGCTATTATAATTACTTAAAAGCGTTAAATTAGGCTATGGGCTACACAGTACTGTATACATATTCCTTGTTTATCAAAGTAACTAGTTCGTGCATTGATCGTAAAAATGATTAATTAATCAGTTGATCAAGTTGATGTGTTATTTACGCAGTCTTGATAGTTGAAAGTATTTGCACCATTGTTGATTACTCACCAAAACAACACAAAGCTTGAGAATGTCCAATGCTCCAGTGTTGTTTCGTGTTCTTTCTGCTTCTGTTAAAATTGCAGACAAAGCAGCTGAGCTTGTTCGACAAATAATGACATCAGGGGATTTGGGGATTGTTGACAAGGTATGGAGTGTTTTTTAGTGATTTAGTCTGCTTAGCCATCTTGTACATGTTTTACTTGGTTAACTTACGTGTTTTGTTTAGCATGACGATTTTTTATATCTTTGCAAAGTGGTCTGACAAAAAAAATTAATTGAACTTCAGTCAAATGAGGGTTTTTAGACGTCAGGTAAGCTAGAATCAGTCTGTTTAATGAATAACTTGGTATGGTAACTGCTTGTGTTCTGACAAACGTTTGAAATTTTTTATTGTCATGACTAAAGCATCTATTTTTGAGGTCAGTTGATCTAACGTAATAATGAGGACATGTGTAGATATACACAAATATTGCTTGATTGGTAGCACTGTGAGCCTGATGACAATCAGGTGAACTCTCGTGCATTTGTTAGGTCAACTGGTTGGTAATTATGCATGACCATGGTAGTGCTTTGTTTTTAGTTTGATCACCATGGCAGATATGATGCATATCTAGACATTAGCTAATACTTTTGCTGCATGTTGTGTGTTTCATATCCTAGACAAAGATTGTTGGGGCTGTTTATTTTCACCATGCTCTCACACAAAGATACTAGTTTTGTATGTTTAATACATTACAGTTGCCATTATTGTAATTATTAAAGTAGGAAAAATTCAGCGTCACTTATTAACTGTTTGTGATTAACCATTGTCTTGCAATTGACCTAGATGATCTGTTGCCTGCAATACTCAAACCTTTATTACGATTCAATGTGGAATCATTGTCAAATGCTATTTGTTCCTGAATCATGCTCCATGTATTTGTGGTTATTTTTTTTGCAGGGAGGCCAAAAGAATTTGCAAACCAAAGCTGACAGAGGTGTGGAGAAATTGATTCGAGCATCACTGATGTCGCAATTTCCTAATCTTAATGTGATTGGTGAAGAAAGTGAAGAGCATGACCCTAGTGCTGATGCTAAAGCTGGGTTAGATGCTGAAGTGTTAAAAATGGAATGTCCAGATAAATACAAAGACACTAATGAAGAAAAAGTAAGTTAAAATATGTCTCATGGTGAGGTGACAGTAAATGCAACATTTTTATGTGATTCCTTTACCTCAATACGATTGATGTCTCAAAATGAAAATTGCATCGGTTTGTAAGACTTCATGTTGCTTGATTTTTATGATTTAGTTTGAGCTGAACACTTTTTTTAAGCTGAGTGTTCTTGTTAGAATCATGGATAAAGTATGTGATTGTTGTGACAGACCATATATAATTGTTGAGCACAAACTTTTTTTATTAAAAGATGCATTACATCAATGTGATGGATGTTGTAAAGCACTTCTTAAAATAAAAATTAAATAAATTTTGTTTTTATTTTTTGCTCGACAAGAGTATTTTTTGAAGTTGGTGATCATTAGGCAAACAGCAAACTACGTTGAATGTATGATGTGGTACTAATACGTTACTAACATCCACAAGCTATTTGTTGCTAGTATATATTCTGTCCTAAGCACTTATGTTGTTGTTTCCACACAGTTGCTTTTTTAGTTGTGTTCCAATGCTGCAGTATATGCATGCTTCAATCCACATGGTGATAATGATAAGAGTGAAAAGTGAAGTATATTAACAAAATATTTGTGAAACTAACTTTTTACATTGTGAGTAGAAACACATTTGAAAAGGAAAATGCTTTACTCATTTAATGTTTAAATCTTCAGCTATTAGATTTAAAGTAAAGCCTGTTGTTTTAATGATCACCTGGTTTATTTTTGTTTTTGCTTGTAAGTTTAAACCGAAGTTGTTCAAGCAATAAAATCTGGATGAATGCGGTTACTGTGGGTTTGTGTTTGTATATTTGATGCCTTTGCAATGTTTGTTTAGGTCTTGCATGTTGGTAAATTTGCATCTATCAAACCACTGTGTTGCCTCACAGATTGTTGTTTGGGTTGACCCCTTGGATGGAACAGCTGAATTTACCGAAGGTACTTTCTCATTTCATTTCATATTTTTTGAAAGCTGGCTGCATGAGGTTCAGCTTGGCAATATAATTTTGTCTAGAGGTGTGTGCACATGGAATGCAAGGCTAACGACAGGTGCACCTAAGAATGTGCAATATATGTGTAGTGTAAATTGTAATAAACATTTGCAGTCCATACTAAAACATTCATTTCAGTTTATGAACACCTTACAGTACATGTAAATGAATGCCTTACATGTAAAACAGGGAATTAATTTAAAATTCACTTCAACTTAGCCTGTTCTGCCATTTTATTTCTTTTATTTTTTCTGCTTGAAGGGCTGCTAGATCACGTAACGATTCTGATTGGTTTGGCGGTGGATGGGAAAGCGGTTGGGGGAGTGGTGAACCAACCTTTCTACAACTACCAAGCTGGGCCACAGGTAGAATAGATAAGCTTTTTGTTATGTGCACATTTGCAACAGAGATAGGCTGCTGTTCTAGGCATTGTAGTGTTATTGATTTGTTTCAAAATTATGTTGATAGTAAACTTGCCACACTAACCGTCATCCCAGCAAAAAATCAACCATATTGTTCCTGTTATCCCAGCGAAATATTAACTGTTTTATTCTTAGTGCATTGAAACAGTAAACCTTTCAACAAGCGAGATTCAAGCAACCAGTATAGTCGATGTTTGATGATGTAACAATGCTGTGCGCACAATGTTTTAATGAAGAAACTGAAGAAAATTACGTGTTGAATTGTTGGCTTGTGCACGTTGGCGATGTTAGTGATTAACACACAGGTTCATGTGGCTGTGCAAACTGTCCAACCTGCTCACTCTCGTCTTTGTCATGAACGTATCAGGTTTTGCATCATGCTTCTTGTAGCGAATCTATTGCATCTGACACACAGTGGCACAGTTTCCGCACAGTGGACGACTATTCCAAACAATCATTATTTGATAAATCATGTTTTGTGTTGCATGGCAACGAGCGCCCAAAGTTTGCGTCCGTGAGAAATGGATAATAGGGAATTTACGTGGTCATGATGCGTTGTCAATTGTGACGCAACAACCTTTACATGTCATCATCTGACCTTGACAGCGACTTGTTCGTCCAAAAACGTTGCTCTGCTTCATCATCGCCAGCAAAGCACTTTTCACTTCGCCCCGTCGTCTCTTCGCGGAACGCTGGTTAATAAGTAACAACGTCCGGCCGGTGTCACTGTTAGCGTTGTTTGAAAAGCGCAGACACGGTCGAGTTTATTCGTTCGTTACGCTTCACTGCGCGTGTCGTTGATCTGATGAAGTGTCGCGCCGAGGTGCAAAGACAGTGCTTGGCGTTGTGGCCACTAAAAGGTTGCTTGTATTATTATTATTTCTTTTTATTTTGGTGACGACAATGGCGGCAGGCCGAAACCTGAATTTTTTGCTTCTTGTGGGGGCAGTTGAGGTGAACGCTCTTGCCCAACGAGCGCTACGGCGATTCACTCGGTGGCCGTGGATCGAATACCCAACCTTCCAGTTGGAGAGGCGGACACTTTGTCACTGAGCTAATTTATTATTGTTTCAAAGAAGAAAAGAAACGTGTATCAATGCACTTAAAAATCTTTTGGCACAAGTAAGGTTCCTTCTCTTCGGCAGACCGAGGTGACTGCTGTCCAAAAAACGTTTTGTTGGAGATCCTGTCTCGTCTGCCCGAATTACAGCGCAAATCCTTGGTTAACAGTAATGCTAAGCATCGACCTGCACTCCAGTAGATTGAGTGGCGCTTATTCAATCCAGGGGTTTGTTTAGTGTGCTGTCCAACGCGAGAAAGCGCACTAGAAGTTTCACTGCTTTCAGTGGATCTTTATTCGTTTGTAATTCAACATAAAAACGATCATGGCTCCATAAGCAAATAAAGTGGGGTTTTATGTTTTTCAAACGCCAGTTGTTTATGCATGAGGTCGTGAGCGAAAAATTTGTATTCCGGAGATGTTTCAGCATACACCTTTCTGGACAGTCAGCAGAAACGAGCAGAGGTCTGGCGATCCCCGGGAAAACTGTTTGATTGCATGCCCCCTACTAAATTCTAGTACGGTGGAATATGAGAAATGCAGTTATTTGAAATACGTAAAAAATGGTGCTGACAAAAAAACTTTCGAAAAATTAAATTCAAAATATTTCAAAGGTTACTTCTTGTTTTGATGTGTTAGTCTTTCATGACTATTCTATTCTGTGGGTTGGAGGTACATGTTTATAAGCAAAATTCTTCTGGTGATGCGTACGCATTGTGGAACTAGATCATTAGTTCTTTGTTTCTGATCGCGTACCATTTGTGAATCCGGTACTGTCACTACGTACCACCTTGTTCCAGGAAAACTAATTCAACCCAATGTCATTCGATCAAAAGTTTGGCAAACTAGAATTGACACAAGTATGGCATGAACAACATGACTGAGAAATTATAATAGCCATTTTTGAAAACGAATAAAGGAAATACACAAAATGCAAAAATTTACTCAATGGAACCCGAGAACTGAAAACAAAAGCTGTGAGTACATTCTTTTTGTGTAGAAAAACAGACGGCAGGCGTACTCGCGCATCACGATGAAGGTCTTCGCTTACCAGTTTGAAGAACCACTGAACTAGATATTGCATTGATGCATGTAAATAAGTATCAGATAGACCCACCAAAAAGATAGCACTTGTCAGGCATGATTGTAGATACAGTTTTCTGTTTTTCTATTATAAATCGAATCTGCATTTTGTGCAACCATGCAGTTTGATGCCGGGTAGTGGCAATTGGCCAGCCTACAAAGGAGGGAAAGAGATAGCGTGTAAGGCGTTAAGATAACGATAGCAGTGTTTCATGAATCTCTCTCTCGGGCCAATTAACATACATTTGCATATCCCCCCTCAGGCAAGCTTCCATCAGATCCATGCAGCATGTGCTGGTAACCTTACAATACAAAAAAATGTTTATTTAACAGAATTTCAATTACCTGTTATTTTTGTAATTTCACTCTGCGGATACCCGGGGCCGTAGTCCTATTCGTACCGCCTCCTGCACGCCCTCGTCAATCAGTCATTAACGCAGAAAACGCGCAACGTCGTAATGCAGGGGTGAAAATTTTTCTGTGAATGATAGCAGCGCACACTCCCACACATGTAAGATTTGCCGTGATATTGCACTCTAAATTATAAGCCAGGCATTGCTGCTACGTCACAAGGGCGTCGCGAACCTCCTGCGGCGCGGCAATGAAACAATGTGTCGCTCGAAGACAGACGTCGAAGGAGAAATGCGCTCAGCCGTTTCAAACATAACACCGCATTTTGTGTCGCAACAAGCGAGCTGTGGAATTGCATTAACTAACAATCCGTGGATGCGTTTTTGCGCAGTGCGTCGTTTGATTTTCTGCATGGTGTTTGTACGTCGGGAGTTCATGCAAGTTAGGAGTCACTGGAGTACTGCATACCAATAATAGCCAACCTTCTTAGATTTTTAGACGCAGAACGCAAATATTTTCAATGATCTGGAAATTCCAGCCTCTAAACTTCATCCACATTTTTTCATGCAACTTTTTTACTTTAATGCTATTTTGCTATCAATGAAAATTTGAAACAAAGCAACAACACTGCAATACCCAGACGGGGAGTTATCTCTGTTGCAAAGGTGCACGGAACACAAATTCTATTTGATGAAGAGCTAGCGGTGCATACCTTGTTGGCGAAATATATACTCTGATAAGATCATATAGAGTCTGATTTTTGTCTGTGAAAGGATTTCTTTCGGTAAACAGTGCAGGTTTCATGCAAATTGTTAAGACGTTTCGGCGGTTATTCAAGAACCGCTCCGCTTGATCTCAGCAAGAACCCTGTGGCTTTAGTAACGAGAAGGGACATCGACCCCCTTTATCCACCCCTTTTTCCTGGCTGAGCACTGATGCAGGAAAGTTCATTGGCCTCTGGGTCATAAGCCGTTCATGGTCGTATGTCGTAATTCAAAATTCCGTCGGTCAACATAGCGCCAATAAAGACAAATATTCGCGTATTAATGACTCCAGGAGTCACGTACGTAAGTTTGAACTTGCCACAGCTCGAAACCCGTAGAAAGTAAATCGGAATGCTTGCGCGTTTTCATTTTAGATTCGCCTGTTGGCAGCTCTGGAAATATTGAAAATCTTTAGCTACGAATTTATTTACTCCTCTCCTAGGTCGATACTCTGTAAGTGCTTTCGTATTACGTGCCTGTTGCAGGACAGCAGCAACTTGTCAAACCTTATAGCTTTTAACCACTATTGTCTCCCACCGGCGTTGGTTCCATCAGGAAAAGTGTGTTTTATTTACCTTTAGCTTGGTTTTTATTTGTGTTGAACTTTCGACGGAGTCTACACATTGCCGTCATTTTGCTAATCAGCGATGGGCTCGGTTCACGAAAGTACGTTTTTGTAGCGGCAAAATTAATAACTTGCTTGCTTCCTTCGTGCGTGCGAAATTGTGAACGCTTACTGAACTTCGCAGGCCACCCTGGGTCGCACCA